>Ga0098037_1000017_pt1 | contig 239204 bp, 213 predicted proteins | sample 5_EtaG_FD_75050 | JGI IMG/M metagenome (GOLD analysis project Ga0098037, IMG submission 75050) | Marine viral communities from the Subarctic Pacific Ocean - 5_ETSP_OMZ_AT15132 metaG | ecosystem: Environmental > Aquatic > Marine > Oceanic | place: Pacific Ocean | collected 2015-01-08 | reverse complement strand
TTCGACACGCTTGGCAAGCACTGTCGTGATTGCCGCCGTCAGCGTCGTTTTACCGTGGTCCACGTGACCGATCGTGCCCACGTTCACGTGGGGCTTGTTCCGCTGGAATTGTTCTTTAGCCATTTCCTTGTCGTGTTATGACAACAGGTGGTTCATATATAAAATCAACCTGCCGAAGCAGGCCCTGTGCGCCGCCGGACTATCCGGTGGCGCCGTGCGCGTGAGCCTCCTCCCGGACTTGAACCGGGGACCCCTTCCTTACCATGGAAGTGCTCTACCGCTGAGCTAAGGAGGCGCAGATCCGGCAAGGCCGGAGTTGAGCGGGAGACGGGATTCGAACCCGCGACCCTCAGCTTGGAAGGCTGATGCTCTACCATCTGAGCTACTCCCGCGCGCACGCAGGCGATCCGAACAACCTTGCATTCCTTTCGGAGCGCAACGTCGTTCAGACCGTGTGGACAGGGGAGGATTCGAACCTCCGAAGGCTAAGCCACTGGATTTACAGTCCAGCCCGGTTGACCGCTTCGGTACCTGTCCATATTTGCCTGAGCTGGCAGAGGGACTCGAACCCCCGACCTGCTGATTACAAATCAGCTGCTCTACCAACTGAGCTATGCCAGCACACCCAGCTCTGTAAAGGCCAGACAAGGAATTTAACAGGGACCACCGCGAGAGTCAACTGGACATGCCGTAAAGGATCAGTGAAACCGGTCTCAACGCTGACGCCTGAATCGTACAATCTGAAAGATGATGAACACCACAACGAGACCGGAAAGTACCCATCCGTAGGTCTGAAGGACGCCACTGACTTCTGTCCAGTTCTCCCCCAGAAAGTACCCTCCTGCTACCAGAAGGGCTGTCCAGACGAATGCACTGAGCCCCGACCAGAGGGCTGTACGCCCCACGCTCATGTGCGCCAAACCAACCGTAAGCGAAATCACCGAGCGGAGACCGGATAAAAAACGGTTCGCGGCCACAAGTCCGAACCCCCACCGCTTCAAATGACGCCGGGCCGACTCAATCCGCGCCTTGGGCAACCAGCGGAATCGCGTCGGGTCCATGATGGCATAGCCTATCCGGGCACCCATGGAGTACATGGTCATGAACCCGCCAAAACCACCCAATGTAGCCAGGGCCACGACCACATACGGGTTCACCAGTCCTGCCCCTGCCATGTACCCACCGAATACGACGAGCATATCCCCCGGTATGGGCGGGACCACGTTTTCCACGTAGGATACCACCAACACAAGCGCGTAGACCCAGCCGGGCGGAAGTGCCACCACCCAGTCAATCACGGATGTGAATACATCGCCCATCAGAGAAGCACGCAGACAGCCTGGGCCGCCATGCCCCGTTCTTCCCCTACGAATCCCATCCGCTCGCTCGTGGTCGCCTTCACCGATACAGACCCGGATTCCACATCCAGGATGGATGCAATGCGTTCCCGCATGTCATCGATATGCGGTCGCAACTTCGGCATTTCAGCAACCACTGTCGCATCGACATTCCCGATCCGGTGTCCGGCCTCGCGTACCCGGCGGCCCACCTCAGCGAGAAGAACGGCACTGTCGGCACCCTTCCAGGCGGGATCGGTGTCAGGAAACAAGGCTCCGATGTCCCCGAGGGCAGCCGCTCCGAGCAACGCATCGGCAATGGCGTGCAGCAGCACATCGGCATCGGAATGCCCGTCGAGACCCCGGTCGAACGGGATATGGATCCCCCCGAGCATGAGCGGACGCCCGGGTACCAGGCGATGGACATCATATCCGAATCCGATACGCACGATATCAGGTAGTTACTTTCTGTTGTTCCTGGCGCAGCAAGGACTGCCAGACGGGCCAGAACCGCTGAGCACGTTCCCAATCCGATTGCGTGGTGATCTTGACGTTGTCGGTATCTCCTTCCACGACATGGACCGCGTGCCCCGCCCACTGTACGAGCGCCACGTCATCGGTTGCGTCCACATCGGCATCGACCGCCCTGGCGTGTGCGGTCATGATCCAATCGCGGCGGAATCCCTGCGGTGTCTGCATGCGATAGACGTCGTCCCGACGTACCGTGTCGGTGAAAATACCGGCTGGCGTGGCCTTTCGAAGCGTATCGGTGGCCGGAATCGCAAGCGCCGCCGCCCCCGACGTGCGCACGGAATTGACCACGGCCTGTACACTTTCCTGCGTGACGAATGGACGGACGGCATCGTGGATGAGAACGACATCCACGGAATCGGGCACCGTCAGTAACGCGGTGCGCACGGAATCCTGTCTGGACGCCCCGCCCGGAACCACGCACCGGAGTTTGGTGATGCCGACCCTTCGTAGCTCCTCATCCAGAGGATCCACCGCCTCTTCCGGTGTGGCCACGATGATGTGATCCACCTCCCTGTGACGCTCAAAAACCATGAGCGTCTGAACCAGCACCGAATGCCCTCCAAGGACCCGGAATTGCTTCCGGTGACCTCCCAGGCGCGTTCCTTCGCCGGCCGCAGGAATGATGACGGCTACACTCATGTCCTGCCTACAGGATGAGCATGGCATCGCCGAACGAGAACAGGCGGTATTTCTCCTTGATAGCCTCCTCGTAGGCGTGCATCATGAACTCGTAACCACCAAACGCGGATACGAGCATGAGCAACGTCGAGGCGGGCATATGGAAATTTGTCAGCAGGCGCTGCACAATGTGGAACTCGTATTCGGGATAGATGAACTTGTCCGTCCAGCCCCGATTGGCCTTCAGATTGTACGAGGCTGAAAGCGACGTCTCGACGGCGCGCACGACGGTCGTCCCCACCGCCGTCACCGTGTTCACCTTGGAGGCCAAGGCCACATTCGTCGTTTCAGCCACATCCGGCGTAATATGGAAAAACTCCGAATCCATCCGGTGCTTGGTCAGGTCTTCGACTTCGACCGGTCGAAACGTGCCGAGACCCACATGCAAGGTCACGGGGCAGACACTTACGCCTTTCCCCTTCAATGCAGATATGATTTCCGGCGTGAAGTGCAGTCCTGCAGTGGGAGCAGCCACCGCGCCGCGCTCCTGTGCAAACATGGTCTGGTAGCGCCCGCGGTCTTCGGCTTCCACATCCCGCTTCAGGTACGGAGGAATGGGGGTCTCCCCGATCTCGTCAATCTTCTCGTACAACTCGTCGTTCGTGCCTTCGAACACGAACCGGATGGTACGCCCACGGGAGGTGGTATTGTCGATGACCTCTGCAATGAGGTCATTCTCGAAGTAGAGTTTGTTGCCAATCCTGATCTTGCGCGCCGGGTCAACAATGACGTCCCACAGACGGCTCTCGGGGTTCAACTCCCGAAGAAGGAATACTTCGATGCGTGCACCGGTCTTTTCCTTGTTGCCGTACAGTCGTGCCGGGAACACTTTCGTGTTGTTGACCAGCATGACATCACCCTTCCTGTAGTAGTCCGTCAGGTCGGAAAACTTTTTGTGCTCGATTGTCTTGTCGGCACGGTTCAGCACCATGAGGCGCGCCGAGTCGCGGGGCTCGGCAGGGTACTTTGCAATCAGGCCTTTTGGGTACTCGAACTTGAAGTCCGACAGCTTCATTTTCACAGATTCGGCCGCTACGTCTGGTGGTGGATTGTACTCGCTGGGTGTGATGACCCAAAGACTGCAAGTATACGGTCACGTTGAGCCTCGTCCAAACGAAGAAACTGTGCCCACGGGCCCTTGATGCCGTCCTCCGGGACCCCTACACTGCCTTTCCCACTCCCGTCGACGCTTTCGATGACCCGGATCCTGACCATTTGCCTGCTTCTGCTTCTGACCGGTTGCGGCAGCGGACTGCAGCCACCCGATGAGCCGGGCTTCGGCTCCATTTCGGTACGCATCACGTACGACGGCACGTGGCCCGATCCGGATTCCCTTCGGGACCTGCGCTTCGTAGCGCTGCGTTTCATTCCCCGCGACACGACCGACCTGCTGCAGCTGAACCGGATGGTCATAAGTCCGGGCCTGCAGCGCAATGTGACGGGCGATTCCCTGGTGCTGAATGACGTTCCGGAAGGGTCCTACCCCTATGCCGGTGTGGCGCAACAGTTTTCTCCGGCCATATTCGACTGGCGGCCGGTCGGAGTTGTGGACGGGGTTTTCGAGGTGCGACCGGACGCAACCACGGAGGTCTTTGTGGCAGTCGATTTCAGCCGGTTGCCACGTTTCCCACCACCGACCGGGGGAACGTCGCCATGACAGGACGCCTCTTGACAATCCTTCTCGCGGTCTGCGCCCTGCCCCTGCCTCAGGCCTCGGCACAATTCGTGTCCGGGTTCGTGATGGATGCGGACGGACAATCCATACCGGGAGCCAACATCGTCGTCGAAGGCACGACCAACGGCACGGCCGCTGCTCTGGATGGTTCTTTCCTGCTCGGGCCCCTTCCCGCCGGCATCGTATCGCTGAAAGCATCGGCCATCGGGTTCGTACCCGCCCGCGCCAGCGCTCGTGTGTCGGCGGCCGACACGGTCCGGATCGACTTCGTGCTGCAGGAGCAGGTCCTTGAATCGGATGAAGTGGTCATTGTGGCATCGCGCAGGGAGCAAGCCGCCTTCCGGGTACCCGTCAGTGTGGTAACGCTGTCGTCAGCGGACCTGCGTGCGCGCAACGTCCAGCGACTGGATGAAGCGCTGAAATCCGTCTCCGGTGTGCACGTCCAGGGTAACCAGGTGACCATCCGTGGATCCAGTGGATTCGCGTACAACACCGGCAGCCGCGTCCTGACCATGGTCGATGGCATGCCCCTCCTGTCGCCCGATACGGATGGCATTCCGCTGGAGGCGCTGCCGGCATCGGAAATCGACCGGATCGAAGTCCTGAAAGGACCGGGTTCGGCACTGTACGGCGGCGGCGCGCTGGGCGGCGTCATCAACGTTGTGACCCGCCCGATTCCGGATATTCCCGAAACCCGAGTGAACATGTACGCAGGTGTGTGGGAGCCCGTCGGGGAACCGGTCTGGAAACGATCCTGGAGTGGAGCAAGTGACTTGCGCCCGTTTTTCGGCGCATCGGTCTCGCATGCACGCCGCCGGTCCCCTGCTTTCGGATGGTGGGTATCCGGCACGTTCCGGCGTGACCTGGGGTACCTCCGGAACAGCGCGCAGACCACTCTGCACACGTACGGGAAGACCACATGGCGACCATCCAGCGACAAACGACTGGACGTCCTGGCTGGCGTCATGGTCCGTGAACGGGATAATTTCCTGTTCTGGGCTTCCGGACGCGATGTACTCAGCCCCGGGAGCCTCTCGCTCGATGCCGTCTCCGGCGACCCACCGGGCGGATCCACGGACGATTTCGTCAACCAGTTCACGTTGATGCCTGCCTGGACGCATTTCCTGAGCCCCGATCTGTACTACGAGGTCCGCGGCAGGATGTACGGCGCCCTCGTGAGACCCATCAACAACGAAACAGGGAAGTACGAACCCCTGCGCAAAGGCTCCATCGGATTCCGGTATGGCGGAGAGGCCCAGGTCCACTCGAGCCCTGACGAGGCCACCCACATCACGGCCGGACTCTCGGTCGATGCCATTTCGCTGCGCAATTCCTTCTTGGTCACGCCCGACGGCGACCAGGCCGGAAGCCAGCCCGAGGGGGCTCTGTTCGTCCATGCGGAACGCGCCATCGGGCCGCGTCTGGAAATTGTCACCGGCTTGCGACACGATGTCTACCGGATAGGCGTCGGCGAACGCGAGCAGCAGACATCTCCGAAGGTGGCGGCGGCCTACACGTTGGGCCCGGCCGCCTCGCTGCGCGTGGCCTGGGGTGCCGGCTTCAGAGTCCCCTCGTTCGCGGAACGGTACACAGACAACCGGGACTTCTTCCCCATTGTCCGGAATCTGGCGTTGAAGCCGGAACGCAGCCGGAGCCTGGAAGCCGGAGCCCGCCTCCGCCTGAGGGTGCCGGCGGGCCGCGCGCGTGCCGACCTCGCCGTTTTCCGGACCACGTACGATGACCTCGTCGAGCCCCGGCTCATACCGGCGCTTCAGGCCTTCCAGTTCGTGAACATTGCCAAGGCCGAGGTCAGCGGCGCCGAAGCGACCCTGGAGTGGGCCACGTTGGACCAGCTGTCCTCCGTCCAGATCGGATACACGTTCCTCGACACCAACGACACCGAGACATCGACCGAGCTGCCGTTCCGTGCCCGCCATCTGCTCACCACTTCCGGCCAGAGGCAGTTAGGGCGCCACTGGTCACTGGGAGCGGATTACCGGTACGTGAGCAGGCCCGGCCGCGTCGACACCGACTTCGCCCGGTTCGTGACCGATGCCGACCTCATGACCGCAACGCACCTGGTTGACATCCGGATCGGATATGAACGCGGCCCGTGGCGCATTGGCGTCAATACCGACAATGCGCTGGCCTACCGGTACGTGGAGCGACCCGCCTACTTCGGCGTCCCGCGTCACTATACATTGCGGGTTGAATGGAGACCGTCCGCGAGCGAGTAAGCGGAGCCGACAGGTCAGAACGGCTTGAAGATTCCCAGCCAGCCAGCCGCTCCGCCCAGCACGATGATGAGCACCCACCATACCATGGGGGAGCCTTTGCCGCGATTCACGAGGGCAATGGATGCGCCGAATACGAGCCAGATGAGCAGCTTCCCGTAAATCCACGGGGGCAGCCCGTCCGTGAGGCCGAGACGTGCCAGCATTCCGAATCCTGATACCAGCATGAGCAGCATGGCCACGCCGTGCGTGATGGTGAGCATCTTGCGCCGGGGGTCAGGTTCGCCGGGACGGCTCATGGCGTGATAGACAGCCGCCGTGACGGATTGCACCAACAGGATGATGCCTATGATGTGGAGGAGCGTATAGAACGTGATGGGCATGACGATTTCAGGGTCTGGGTGGAAGTCCTAAACATACTCCCTCAGGACGTTATTGACGGATGAATTTGTGCTGCAATGAGTCCGACCATGTCATACAGGTGGGGGCCGGGGCGCATGACGGCTGCCGGCAGGGTAATGACCTGGATCGCAGCATCGGGCAGTGCTGTTGGAAACGACTCATCCGGCGCCCCGGCCCCCAACAGGGCATGTACACCGGCCGCACGATCCACGAGGTCCGGCACCCACAGACCCGGCATGATATCCCCCTCCGGGGCCTCCACGCGAATCACACACCGGGGAAGTCCATCGACCGGCGCCTTGCGGTCAATTCCTATGCGGTCACGCAGGAGCTTCAACCGGGTCTCTCCAGCCGCCACGACGGCCATCATAGCATCCGAACATCCGACGGCAGCGGCTACCGCAAGCGCGCGGGCCATGACGTCCTTGAACGTACGGGGCTGCCAGGCCAATGCGCTCTCCGGCGCCACGCCGGAGCCATCTCCGTGCCGGTCGCCCAGGACCACAAGGCCGTCGAATTCTTCCGGGACCCGCTCGCAGACATGCACCGATCGGTCATACCCGGCAGCGGTCAACCAGGCTCGGAGACCTGGGGCACGGACAAGACAGATATCGATGTGTGTGTCGGTCATCGGATGGGTGGGCGTTGGAGGTGGAAGTTCGTGTGCTCCTGAATGAGGTGGCCCACGGCCAGCACGGCGTCGTCGGCATACAGGTCACCGATGACGGTGATGCTCTCGGGACGGCGACGGGCCGGGTCGGGCGCATCCGGAACGTCGGCAAAGGCATTGGGAAGCGTGATACTGGGGTGTCCGGTCAGGTTCGTAATGGCCAACTGGTTGGCCCCGTATGAATGGGTGACAATGACATCCACATCCTCGAAAACCCGTCTCATTTCGTCCATGAGAAGGGTTCGAGACCGCGCTCCGTTGATGTATTCCACCGCGGGAATGAACCGCGCCGCCCGTAATCCATTCGGCCACGCACCGGCATCCTGCCGCACCAGTTCGTCCGCACGGCCTGACCGGATGAGCTCATCGAATGCAGCCGACGCCTCGGCCATGAGCATGTTGATCATGGGCGATGTATCGCGCTCCGGCAGCGACACCGGGCGGAGCGTCACGCCCTCCCCTTCGAGTACGGAGTGGATGGCCCGGTCAGCCTCGGCATTCCGGTATTCCGGGTCGTACAGGACGCCCACGCGCAGGTCCTGCACGCGCCGCGTATACGGCCAGGAAAACGGCGTCGTCCGTGACACCGGATCGGCTGGCATGGCTCCGTGGATGGCAGAGAACACGAGCGCACAATCCATGGCCGATCGGCACATGGGACCCAGCTTGTCCATGGACCAGGACAGCGTCATGGCGCCCGTCCGGCTCACCCGGCCGAACGTGGGCCTCAGTCCCGTGACACCATTCCGGTTTGACGGAGACACGATGCTCCCAAGGGTCTCCGACCCGATGGCGAACCCTACACAGCCCGCGGCAACCGCCGAGCCGGGACCTGCCGACGACCCACTGGAGCCAACCTCCGGATTCCAGGGATTACGGGTCTTCCCCCCGAACCAGACGTCGCCCATGGCGAGCGCACCCAGCGTCAATTTGGCAATGAGGACCGCTCCTGCGGCATCCAGCCGGCGGACCACGTCGGCATCGGTTTCCAGGATCTGATCTTTGTACGGCGCGGCCCCCCACGTGGTCGGATACCCGGACACGGCGAGCAAATCCTTGGCGCCCCAGGGCACACCATGCAACGGGCCCAGCCACATACCGGCGTCCAGGGCAACATCGGCAGCGCGCGCCTGCCGCATGGCACGGTCCTCCGTGTATGTGACAACGGCTTCCAACGTCGGGTTGTACCGGCGCAGACGCCGCAGGTATAGCTCGACCAATTCCACGGAGGTAACCCTGCGGTACTTCAGAATCGAAGCCAGTTCGGCCACGGACATGAAGGCCAGATCATCGTCCGAGGGCGGGCGGCGGACCGCCGGATCGGGCTGCCAGGCAATGGCCGGGACGGTCGCGACTTCAGGCGCCCGCCGCCCGCCCACAGTCGGATCGAATACCATGCACGGCACGACACTGTTCGGAAGGTGCGTCTCACGAAGGCGCTCATAGCTCTCGCGCGCCTCGCGCAGGTTCGACAGCATGAGCTCCCGTTCATCATCCGTAAACGACAGTCCCACAAGGACTTCCGCATTCCGGATGGTATCGGCAGTGATGTCCGCAGCGGCATTGTCTGCGTGCCGGGCATACAGCACATCGGGCAGCAAGGTGGTGCCGGCGCCTACAAGCGCAGCGGCCTCAAGGAAGTGGCGACGTGTAAGCGAAGACATGGGAGGCACGGTTGGTGAACCTTACCGTCAATGTACAGACCGGAATCGGTACGCGCGCAGTCCCAACTCGCCAATGGGAGTGCCGTCAGTGAACGGCACGAAAAAGAGGCCGGCCTCGTCGCCCGTCAGGAGGGACTGTGCCCCTACCGTGCCCTCGACCTGCGTTGTTACTTCTTTCTTCAGACCCCCTTTCGGACCGCGCATGACCACCGTCATTTTGTATCGGACGTCTGCGGTACGGTAATTGGCGATTTTCAGCACGACGCCGTTGTTCTTGTTGTCGGCCTCGGAATAAAACACGTACGAGACGGCGACACTGTCGACGGTAATCACGGGCTTCCACGCCCAATCGCTGGACGTTGCCTGCGCACGTGCCTGCTGGGCGCCCGCCAACAAGAACAGCAGACCCACGATGCACCACGCAAAAAGGGTAGAGGGCGGACGTGACATATGCCTGTCACGGCACAGACACCGGCAGGTTTCCCCCGGGATCAGGCAGAAACGAGGCCCTTTGCTGTCCGGACAACGTTCTCCACCGTGAATCCGAACTGCTCGAACAGCACCTCGGCCGGTGCGGAGGCGCCAAACCGGTCCAGGCCAATACTGGCCCCTTGTGGCCCGACATAAGCGGACCATCCCATGGTGATTCCGGCTTCGACAGATACCCGTGCCGTGATACCCGACGGCAATACCTTCTCGCGGTACGCAGCATCCTGCTCGTTGAACAGTTCCCAGCATGGCATGGAAACCACGCGTGTTCCGATGCCGTCTGTCTCCAGTTCCATTGCCGCATCAAGCGTCAGCTGCACCTCACTGCCCGTTGCCATGAGTATGACGCGGAGTTCGTGGGATTCCTGACGCAGCACGTACGCGCCGCGTCGCAGGCCGTCTGCCGCTCCATGCGTGGACCGATCGATAGTCGGTAATTTCTGACGGGTCAGCGCCAGCAATGTGGGGCGGTCCGTGGCTTCGAGTGCCACCTTCCAGGCCTCGACTGTTTCGTTGGCATCCGCTGGACGGATGAAACGCACGTTGGGAATGGCGCGCAAGGCCATGTAATGTTCGACCGGCTGGTGCGTGGGGCCGTCTTCACCGAGACCAATGGAGTCATGCGTCAGCACATAGGTGACCGGCAGGCCCATCAGGGCACTGAGGCGGATGGCCGGGCGCATATAGTCCGAGAAGACCAGGAACGTACCACAATACGGGCGGATGCCTCCGTGCAGCACCATTCCGTTGCAAATCGACGCCATGGCGTGCTCGCGGACACCGAAGTAGATATACCCTCCCTCCGGAGTGTCCTTCTGGAAACCAATGCGACCAGGAATGTCGGTAAGGTTCGAGCCTGTCAGATCGGCCGATCCGCCCAACAGGTCAGGAAGCGCCGGACCGACAGCGGCCAGGACCTTTCCCGATGCCGCGCGTGTGGCCAGACCGGGACCGGCTTCGAATTCCGGCAGGAGTGCGTCGAACGCGTCGGGCAAACCACCGCTCTGCCACCGTTCCCATTCTGCTGCCAACGCCGGGTGGGCCTGACGGTAGGACGCGAAAAGCTCCTCCCACGCGGTACGCTCCTCGGCCCCACGTTTGGCGATCCCGGCCATGTGGGCTCGGGTCGCATCCGGAACGTGGAATGTGGGCTCGAGTGGCCAACCGAGTGCGTTCTTGGTGGCCACGATTTCATCCTCTCCCAGTGGAGAGCCGTGTGACGCTGCCGTCCCGGCTTTCTTCGGGCTACCGTACCCGATGACCGTCCGGACGCGGATGAGTGTCGGGCGCGCTGTTTCGGAACGGGCCTGTGTCAGCGCCCGGTCGATTTCAGCGACGTCGTTTCCGTCCTGTACATGAAGGACTTGCCATCCATAGGATTCAAAGCGGCCCGTCACGTCGTCGGTGTACGACAGGTCCGTGGAGCCATCAATGGAAATGCCGTTGTCGTCGTAAAGGTATATGAGTTTCCCCAGTCCCAAGTGACCGGCGAGCGATGCGGCTTCGTGGGAAATGCCCTCCATCAGGTCACCATCCGATACAATGGCGTACGTCCGGTGATCGACAATCCCGAATTCAGGACGGTTGAAGGTGGCCGCCAGGTACCGCTCTGCAATGGCCATGCCTACACCGTTCGCGAAGCCCTGTCCCAACGGACCCGTTGTGGTTTCGACGCCCGCGGTATGGAAATTCTCCGGGTGCCCCGGCGTCCGACTGCCCCACTGTCTGAAATTTTTCAGGTCGTCGATGGAAAGGTCATAGCCCGCCAGGTGCAACAGCGAATAGACCAGCATGGACCCATGTCCGGCCGACAACACAAAGCGGTCCCGATTGGCCCATTTCGGCGCGGCAGGATCCTGCACCATGTGGTTTTTCCAGGTCACGTACGCCATGGGCGCAGCTCCCATGGGCATACCGGGATGTCCTGAATTCGCTTTCTGGACGGCGTCGACCGCCAGGAAACGAATGGTATTGATGGCTTCCTGGGCGCGGGCGGGATCGATGGATGACATGCGGGGCGAAGTGGGGTTACGGCCTTGACTGATTGGACCGCAAAGTACAAAGCCTCTCCGGACAAGGACCCGGGAAAATCCTGTTTGTGGAAAGAATTCCCTCCCTACTCGCCGGCAGCCGCCTCGTCAATGAATTGCACGATACATGCATAGGATTTGCTGCCGCCGTCGATGAATCGACCGTTGATCATGACCGATGGCGTACCGCGCACACCGAGGTTCGCAATTTCCTGACGACGCGCAAGGATCATGTTCTGATTCATGCCCTGCTCAACGCGTGAACGGAACACGACGGGGTCCAGGCCAATCTGCGAGGCAATATCGACCAATTCATCCATACCCAAGCCACCCGGCTGCTGGCGCTCGTACTGGGCTTCCAACATTTCGAAATACTTGCCATCCTGACCGGCCACGAAGAGGGCCTCCGTCTGGAGCAGCGAGTACTGCCACAGAACAAACGGGACCATGAAGAACCGGGCCTTTTCGCCACGATCCGCAATCACCCGCTCCATCACAGGATGCATGGTCTTGCAATGCGGGCAATTGGGGTCGAAGTATTCAATCACGGTGACGTCAGCATCGAATGTGCCCTTGTACGGGTCCCCGAACGTGATGAGCCGCATATAGTCGTCGACCGGTGCCAGCTCTTCGGCGTACAGGCATTCAGGAGCCGGTAGTGCGGACGATGACTGTGCGGCTGCAGGCAGGACGGCGACGAAAGTCACCAGCAGGAACGGTAGAAAAAGGCGCATACGATTTGACGTCAGTTCTGTATAGGGGGCCATAATGCCGACTGAAACCCGATCATGCCGGCATTGATCCGTCCTCTCGTTGTAGGCAGGGCCCCGGCAACCCAATTTCCCGTCGCGTCGTACATTCCGTACATGGACACATTGGTCAACAACGATATTGCGCTGAAGCTCCTGCTGACGGTCGTCTTGCTCGTGTTTACAGCGCTGTTGGTCCAGCTAACGAAACGTCTGGCCAAAAGGTATTTCAACGAGCCGGAGCGTGTGTACAGGGCCGGCCGCTCGTCAAGACGGTTCGGTCTCTTCTTTGCCGTACTGACCATTGTCATTGTGTGGTCACCGGGGTTCGGTGACCTGTGGACCCTCATCACGGTCATCGGCGCCGGTATGGCCATTGCCATGCGGGAAGTCCTGCTGTCGGTCGCAGGCTGGATGCGCATTACACTTCTGGGTGCCTATTCGGACGGAGACCGGATTGAGGTGAACGGTGTCCAGGGCGATGTCATTGACGTACGCGTCCTCCGAACAACCATGATGGAGATTGGCGGGTGGGTAGACGCCGACCAGAGTACAGGCCGCGTCGTGCATTTCCCGAACAGCTGGGTGTTCGAACACGCGGTGTACAATTACACGCGTTCGTTCAAATTCATCTGGAATGAGCTGCCGCTGACGGTCACCTTCAGAAGCGACTGGCGTGCAGCTCGGGATATCATGCGAAAGAATGCGGAAGAAGCATCGGCAATAGTGGAGCAACAAGCACGAAAGGAAATCCACGAGATGTCCCGGGAATTCCTGATCCACTATTCCATTCTGACGCCCTTCGTATACGTCCGAATTGTACCTGAGGGTGTACGGCTTACACTGCGGTATCTCTGCGAGGCCCGCAAACGGCGTGGCAGTGAGCATGCCCTTACGGTGGTCCTGCTCGATGCCTTCCGTGAACATGGACATATCGAGTTGGCGCATCAGACGATCAGCATGATTCCTCCTGACGCCCGGCAGTTCACGCCATTCGGTGATTGATCCGTCCGGCCGTATGCCCTATTTTCTTTCCATGCGTTCCTGCCATGCACATACGAACGGTTGGTGGTGGCGTCCTCTCTTTTCGGGGACGGCACGGTCCGTGTGATGTACAGGCAACGTGCCTGAAATCGACCAGCCCGCTGTCCTTCCGACGGTGGGCTTTTTTTATATCTGTTTGCGACATGCTTTCTTTTGACGATGTACAGGACAGGCTCCGGGCCACGCCGCCAGCGCCCGACGAGACGGTGGTGATTCCGCTGTCCCGGCGATTGGGTGCGGACCTCTTGACCCCTGTCAGCGCCTTTCTGAACATCCGGGCAGGTGCCGACCGTCCATTCCTGCTGGAGAGTGTTGAAGGAGGTGAGAAACTGGCCCGCTATTCGTTTCTGGGCCGCAATCCGTTCATGACCATCGAAAGTCATGGCACGGAAACCACCATTCGCCGCGATGGCATGGCCCGGTCCGTCCCGGGAGGCCTCTTCAAGGTGCTGGCAGACGAAACGGGCCGTATGCGTGAAATCGAGGTAGATGGCCTGCCTCGTCTCACGGCCGGAGCCGTGGGGTATGCGTCGTACGACGTGGTCCGCCTGCTGGAGAACCTTCCCGATGCCCCGCCGGACGACATTGGCATTCCCGACGGTGTCTGGAATTTCTATGACACCATTGCTGCGTTCGACCACGTCAAACACCAGTTGGTGCTCATGGCCAGCCTGTTGGTCACGTCCGATACGGACCCGGCAGAGGCATATGCCGATGCCCTGCGCCGTCTGGATGAACTGGAAAACACGTTCTCGCAGCCCGTCATTCCGCGTAGGGAAAAGGTACGACTGGAAGGTGCCATGACATCGAACATGGAGCGGGAAACCTTCGAACAGGCCGTCGAGACCGGAAAGCGACATATTTTCGAGGGCGACATCTTCCAAGTGGTGTTGTCCCAGCGCTTTTCCACGGCATTCAGCGGCGATACCTTCAATTTGTACCGGGCTCTCCGTCAGGTAAACCCGTCTCCGTATCTGTTCTACCTGGACCTGGATGCATTCCAGCTGGTCGGTTCGTCGCCCGAAGTTCTGGTGCGCGTAGAGGATGGACGGGCCGAGCTCCTTCCGATCGCGGGAACGCGCCACCGCGGTGTGACAGCGAGTGAGGACCGGGCGCTTGCCGACGAATTGCTCGCCGATCCGAAGGAGCGTGCGGAACATGTCATGCTGGTGGATCTCGGCCGCAACGATCTCGGGCGAATCAGTGCACCGGGAACGGTTTCCGTGGACCGCTATGCGTTTGTCGAGCGGTACTCCCACGTCATGCACATTGTCTCGTCGGTTTCGGGCTCTTTGCGGGACGGAACGTCGGCGGTCGATGTCCTGGCCGCCTGTTTTCCCGCCGGAACCGTAAGCGGCGCCCCGAAAGTCCGCGCCATGCAAATCATTGACTCCCTGGAGCCTACCCGAAGGGGCGTCTATGCAGGCGCCGTAGGCTATCTGGATTTCCGCGGCAATCTGGACACATGCATTACCATACGGACCATGCTGGTGAAAGACGGTACCATCCACATCCAGGCGGGAGCCGGCATTGTGGCCGACAGCGACCCGTCATCCGAATACGAGGAAACCCGCAACAAGGCCCGCGCGCTGCACCAGGCCATGAATGTGGCTGCAGAAGAACTCCAATGACCTGATTCCGCAATACTTTCAACCGGACAGTCGGCCAAAAGCGCTACTTTTGGTCGTTGGCTTCACACACAATCCCGTACATCATGGGTATCAAGGATCTGTTTCTCCAGAAAGGATGGGCTGGACGCACGATTTCGCGTTCCGAGACCATTGAACACATCAACCCCATCATCCGCAGCATGAATGCTTCCATGCAGTGGTGGGCAGCAGCAGAAAAGTCATTGACGGGCGATGCGGCCAGCCAGGCCGGCCTAGCGCTCAAAACGCTGCGCATGGATATCGGAAAACTCGCCGAAATGGTGTTCAGTTCGGGCGGTGTGGCCTATAACGGGACCGACCTGGAGCCGTCGTCCTTCGACTTCCAGGTCGGTGGCTGGGAAGCCGTTTCGGATGCCGAAAAGGCCGTCACCGACCTCCTGTCGCCCCAGCAGGACATCGAACATCGCATGCAGACGCGCGCCGTGCTCGCAGCTGTCGCTGCGAACCACGAAACCCGCCTGGAACTGATCCGCACTCTTTCCCGCTGATATGGACGATGTGAAGCCGTCGGTTGTCGTTTCCGGCATCCAGCCTTCCGGGGTTCTGCACCTCGGAAATTATTTAGGAGCCATTCGGCAGCATATTGCGCTGCACGAACGGTTCAATTCCTATTTCTTCATCGTCAACTACCATGCGTTGACGACCCTACAGGACTCGGAGGCCCTGCGCCGGTATTCCGTTGACGTGGCGCTGGACTATCTGGCGCTGGGATTCGATCCGGACAAGTCCCACCTGTTCCTGCAGAGCGATGTACCAGCCGTGACGGAAATGGCCTGGATTTTCTACACGCTTACCCCGGTGTCGCAGCTCGAGAAGGGCGTTTCGTTCAAGGACAAGGTTGCCCAGGGGCTGTCGGCGAATGCCGGTCTGTTCAACTACCCCATCCTGCAGGCCGCTGACATCCTCATTTACGGTGGCGACCTGGTCCCGGTCGGGGCCGACCAGAAGCAGAACATTGAAATCTGTCGTGATCTGGCCCAGCGTTTCAACGAACGGTTCGGCAACGGGAACGTCATCCTGCCGGTACCCGAGCCCTATATCCTCGATGAAGTGGCCGTCGTTCCAGGGGTGGACGGGCGGAAAATGTCGAAGAGCTACGGCAACACCATCGGGATCTTCGATGAGGGCAAGGAGCTGAAGCGCAAGGTCATGTCCATTGTCACGGATTCGACACCACTGGAAGAACCGAAGGACCCGGACACCTGCAATGTATTTGCGCTCATCCGCCTGTTTGCGGACGCTGACACGCGGGAGCGCGTTGCGGACGCCTATCGGGCCGGAGGGTATGGATACGGTCATGCGAAGAAGGAGCTGTTGTCTCTCATAACCGATCGTTTCGCCGAGGCGCGGGAGCGACGCAAGGACCTGGCGACCTGTCCCGATGACGTCATGGACGTGCTGAAGGAAGGTGGAAAGGCGGGCCGGGAAGCTGCTGCGCGGGTCATGGCGTCGGTCCGTGAGGCCGCGGGCCTCATCACCACGTATTGACTACATGATCCTGGTCATAGACAACTACGATTCCTTCACGTACAACCTCGTCCACCTGGTCGCGCGCAGCACCGACGCGTACCGCGTGGTCCGGAACGACGCCTTGACGGTCGATGAAGTCGGCGCCCTGGAGCCAACCGGTATCCTGTTGTCGCCCGGACCCGGCCGACCGGCCGATGCCGGCATCCTGGAAGATGTAATCCGACAATTCGGCGCCACGATACCCATGCTGGGCGTCTGCCTCGGACACCAGGCCATCGGGGAGGTCTACGGCGGCACGGTTACCTACGCGCCGACCCTCATGCACGGAAAAACATCGACCATCGAGCACGCCGGCCAAGGCGTTTTTTCGGGAGTGGCCCAACCCTTCACGGCCACGCGGTACCATTCACTGGTGGTGGATGCAGACTCCCTTCCGGAATGCCTGGAGGTGACCGCCTGGACGACGGACGGCGTCATCATGGGCGTGCAGCACCGGGAGCACCTGGTTCAGGGTATCCAATTCCACCCGGAAAGCCTGCTCACCGTAGAAGGCCCCCGCATCATTGACAACTGGATTGCCGCATGCATGACATCCTGACCAGGATTGCCGAACACACGTCACTCACACGGGAAGATGCCGCTCGCGCCATGGAGATCATGCTGCGTGGTGAAGCCTCTCCGGAGCAGATTGCCGCATTTCTCGTCGGCCTGCGGGCCCGTGGAGAGACGCTCAACGAACTCGTGGGGCTCACCCACGCCATGCGGTCCTTTGCGGTGGGCGTCAACGCGCCCGGTGGCGCCATCGACATTGTCGGAACCGGTGGCGATCGCAGCGGCACATTCAACATTTCCACGACCACCACGTTCGTGTGCGCAGGTGCGGGCGTGGTCGTGGCCAAACACGGAAACCGGTCCGTGTCATCAAAATGCGGTGCGGCCGATGTACTGACCACGCTCGGCGTACGAACCGAGCTGAGCAAACCCGGCGTCGAATACTGCCTCGAAAAGGCTGGCCTTGCATTCCTGTTTGCTCCGTACTTCCACCCGGCTCTCAAACACGTGATGCCCGTCCGCCGGGAGCTCGGTGTGCGTACGTGCTTCAACATCCTGGGCCCCATGTGCAACCCGGCCGGCGTGAAACGCTATCTGGTCGGCGCATTCAGCAAGGACGTGGCACGGATGATGGCACACATCCTGGTCGAATTGGGTGCAGAATCCGTGGTTTGTGTGCACGCACACGACGGTCTGGACGAGATCTCGCTGTCAGGCCCCACAACGGTCTACCGGCTGGCCGGAAAAGGACAACCGTTGAGCGAGCACATCATTTCTCCGTTCGATTATGGTATGGCTCCGGCTCCTTTGTCGGAAGTCATCGGGGGCGATGCCGAGCGCAATGCCACCATCCTTCGCTCCGTGCTCGATGGAGCCCATGGTGCGCCGCGCGACATCGTACTCCTGAATGCCGCTTTCGGGCTACTCGTGGCCGGCGCGGTAACGACGGTCGCCGCCGGCCTGAGCGCGGCGCGCCAAAGTATTGATTCAGGCGCGGCCCGCGCCGCCCTGGACCGCTTGGTCGAGGCCAGCCAAAGCGCACCGTGAGCACCATCCTGGACCAGATCGTTGCCGACACGCGGGGTGTCATTGCCCTCCGGCGCCGCGAGCGGAGCCTGGCTGAACTCGAACGCATGGAGGGATTCGACCGCACACCGCACCGCCTCGATGAGGCCCTGCTCGGAGCGGGTGTGTCCATAATTGCCGAGGCCAAAAAAGCCTCGCCCTCGAAGGGCGTAATCCGCGACCCGTTCGACGTCCGGTCGATTGTCCGGTCCTATACGGAAAACGGCGCGGCTGCCATTTCCATTCTCACCGAACCGGTGCACTTCCAGGGACACCCCGACTTCCTGCGTGCCGCGCGTGAAGAGACGGACCTGCCCCTGCTCAGGAAGGATTTCATCGTGGATCCGTACCAGGTCGTTGAAGCCCGGGCCATCGGTGCCGATGCCATTCTGCTCATTGCCACCATCCTGGACCGCGACCAGGCCGCAGAACTGATGGAGACCGCCGACAGCCTGGGGCTTTCGGTGCTCATGGAGTTGTACGACGTCCGGGAGCTGGACCGCCTGGATGTGGACCGTTTGAACGTGATCGGCGTGAACAGCCGGGACCTGCACACGTTCGAAGTGAACCTGGAGCGGGCCGCTGAGGCGCTGTCGCTCCTGCCCGCGCACGTTGTGCGCGTGGCCGAGAGCGGCATCGCCGAGCCGGCCGATCTTGACGTCCTACGGGCCAACCGCGTCCATGCGGCCCTGATTGGCGAATCATTCATGCGGGCTGCCGATCCCGGTGCGGCCCTGGCACGTTTCACAAGCGCATGACACACATCAAAATCTGCGGCATCACGAATCTGGCCGACGCCCGCTTTGCCGCCGGCGCCGGAGCCGATTTCCTGGGCTTCATCCAGCATCCGGACAGTCCCCGTTACGTGGACCCGAGAGGTGCCCGTGAAATCATTGAGTGGGTGTATGGCGCCAAGTCGGTTGGGGTGTACGTCAATGCATCGGCCGAAACCATCAACGAAACGGCTGAATACGCCCGGTTCGACTTCGTGCAGCTGCATGGCGATGAATCGCCGGACGCCTGCTCCCGGGTGGCCCCTCCTGTCATCAAGGCCGTCCGGGTTCACCCGGGGTGGACCAAGAGCGATATCGAACTGGCGGTCGCCGCCTATGCGGATGTGGCCGAATACATTCTTTTCGATACCTGGGATGCGGCTCTCTACGGCGGAACCGGCACCTCCTTCGACTGGTCCATCCTGTCCGGAATCGAGCTTGCCCTCCCCTTCTTCGTGGCCGGCGGGCTCCGTCCGGAAACCGTTTCAGAGGCCATTGCTGCGTGCCAACCTTTCGGGGTCGATGTGTCGAGTGGCGTGGAACTCTCGCCCGGCCAAAAAGACGTCAACGCCATCACCGAATTTGTGGAAGCCATTCGTTCATGACCTACCAGGCACCTGACACAACCGGGCATTTCGGGCCGTACGGTGGCTCTTTTGTCCCTGAAACCCTTATTCCGGCTCTTGAGGACCTGAAAACGGCCTACGCCGAGGCGTGGGCCGATCCGGCGTTCCGTGATACATTGGCAGGCTTCCTGAAGGACTATGTGGGTCGCCCGACAGCCCTCACGTTCGCCGAGCGGCTCACGGAAAAACTCGGTGGTCCGCAGATATATCTGAAGCGCGAAGACCTGTGTCATACCGGAGCCCACAAAATCAACAATACGGTCGGCCAGATCCTGCTCGCCCGCCGCATGGGCAAGACCCGCATCATCGCCGAGACGGGTGCCGGCCAGCACGGTGTCGCGACCGCCACAGTGTGCGCCCGGTTCGGAATGGAATGCATTGTGTACATGGGCGCCGAAGACATGGAGCGGCAGAACCTCAACGTGCTGCGCATGCAGCTGCTCGGCGCCGAAGTCCGGCCCGCCACCAGCGGCAGCCAGACCTTGAAAGACGCCACGAACGAGGCCATCCGCGACTGGGTAACCAACGTTCGGGACACGTTCTACATCATCGGCTCGGTGGTCGGCCCGCACCCCTATCCCGAGATGGTCCGGAATTTCCACGTCATCATCGGGGAGGAAACGAAACGACAGCTGCAGGAACAGACCGGGCGCGACGCTCCGGATGCGTTGGTGGCCTGCGTGGGTGGTGGCTCGAATGCCATTGGACTGTTCCATCCGTTCCTGGATCATCAGGATGTCCGCATCATCGGCGTTGAAGCGTCCGGCGAAGGTCTGGACGGTCGCCATGCGGCCACCCTCACGCTCGGAGAGCCCGGCATTCTGCACGGCGCACTCTCCTACCTGCTCCAGGACGATCAAGGCCAGGTCCTGCTGGCCCACTCCATTTCCGCCGGACTCGATTACCCGGGCGTGGGCCCCGAACACGCCCACCTGAAGGATACCGGCCGGGTCGAGTATGTCTCTGCAACCGACGCGGAAGCGCTTGAAGCCTTGCGCTTGGTATCGCGCCTCGAGGGCATCATACCCGCCCTCGAAACGGCCCACGCCTTTGCCCACCTGCCCCGCTTGGCACGGGAAATGACGGCCGACCAGATCGTGGTCGTGAACTGCTCAGGACGCGGCGACAAGGATATGGGCACCATTTCGGCACACATGTCATGAATACGAGACTTTCCGAAGCCATCCGGTCGTCCCACCCGGCCCTCGGCATGTTCCTGACGTGCGGATTCCCCACGCCCGCAGACACCCTGGAGCTTCTTCACGCGGTAGAACGCGGAGGAGCTGACTTCATTGAACTGGGCATGCCATTTTCTGACCCACTGGCCGAAGGCTTGCCCATCCAGCGATCATCGGCACGGGCCCTGGCAGCCGGCATGACCATGCAGGAAACGCTCCGCATTGCCGGTGACTTCCGATCGGCGAGTACGCTTCCCCTTCTGTTGATGGGCTACGCAAACCCGGTCCTGCGATATGGCATCAGCAACTTCTTCGAGGCCTGCAGGTCTTCTGGTGTGGATGGTGTCATTCTCCCCGACGTTCCCCTCGAGGAGTCGGATCGGTTTCAGGAGGCTGCATCCCGCCACGACGTGAATCTGGTCTATCTCGTGTCTCCCCTGACGCCCGATGATCGGCTTCGACGGATCGATGCCCGCTCGGAAGGCTTTGTCTATGCGGTATCGATAGCCGGAGTCACCGGGTCCGAATTGGGCGATGCCGGGGCCATCGTTGCCTATCTGCAACATGCCCGGTCGGTCATGACCAGGAATCCGCTCATGGTGGGATTCGGCATCCGAACCCGGACCGACGTTCAGCGGTATGCAGAGGGAGCGGACGGATGCATTGTGGGATCGGAACTCATCCGGACCATTGAGCATCTGTGGGACCACTCCCCGGAATTGACATCCACTGGGAGGCTCGACGCCGTTACTTCCTTCGTACACGACCTGAAATCCGGAACCGACCATGTTTGACCCCCGAATGATTCGACTTACCCTTCTGGTGCTTGTCGCCGGAATGCTCGGTGCCGGGTGCGAAACGCTGGAATACCGCCCGTTTGCCGGCGGCAAGGAGGGAGAACTTGTCGTTGTCATTGACTCCGCACGGTGGGCGGGCCCGGTGGGTGATGCCGTTCGTGAGCACATTGCACCGTACCTGGGCACGCTTCCGGCTCCGGAGCGCGAGTTTTCGGTGCGCCGCATCTCCCTCACGTCCCAGAAGGTTCTTGACTCGGTTCAGGGCCAGAAAAACGTGATTTTCATCTCGCCTCTGTCTGAAAGCTCCCGGGAAACCGATTTCATCCGGGCTCGCCTGGATTCCACGGCTGTGCAAGCCATCATGGATGGACAAACCGCGGTCATCCCCCGGCGGGACCTGTGGCGGCAGCAGCAACAGATCGTGTATGTGCTGGGCGCCTCCGATGAAGACCTCATCCGGGCCATCGAGGAGCGCGGAGAAGACATCCGGTATCGCTTCAATGAAATCACGCGGGAGCGCATGACGCGGGACATGTTCGAGAAAGGACGGCAATTCGCCATTGAAGACTCGATCATGACCAAGCACGATTTCGCGGTGAACGCCCAGCATGATTACTTCGTGGCGATGGACACGACCAATTTCGTATGGCTGCGCCGCGTGGTAAACAGCGATTCATGGCGAAGCCTGTTCGTGTACTATGTGGAGGGTTTCAACCCAGCCAATCTAACGCCGGAGTGGGTACAGGCCGCCCGTGATCGCCTCACCGAAACCTGGATCCGTGGAAACCTGGACGGGTTCGTGACCACGGACTACCGCCGGGAGCTGACGTCCGAAAACGTGGATTTCCTGGGCCGGTTCGCCTATGAAACGCGTGGTCTGTGGCACATGGTGGGCCGCGATACCGACGGTTCGCTCATGGAGTACGGCATGGGAGGCCCATTCATCAACTACACGTTCTACGACGAGGACAGCGGTCGTTTGTACATGATTGACGGCATGATCTTCGCCCCGGGATACGACAAGCGCGAATTCCTGCGTCAAACGGAAGTGATTGCACACACCTTCCGGACAGAAGCCGAGGTGGCGGCCCGTGCCGCTGCAGACGCCGGAGTGGCGTCGTTTTGATGCGCGCCGGCGTCAGACTGACCGGCGTCCTGGTCATGCTGCTGGCGTCCGGGTGCAGTCCTGCTGCGTCCGGGACGCCCCCCATGGCCGATTCCCTGTTTGTTGAGACCCTGGTCCACTTGCACCTGGCTGATGCCCGCGTGTTTGAGGCCGAGGGTATTCCACCCCAGGCTGCCGCGCCATCCGCGTCGGTCCCTGCATCCGCGGTCCGTGATTCCGTGCTTGCTTCGCTCGGCGTCGATTCCACCGCATACATGGAGACGGTGGCCTACTACGCCGCCCACCCGGACGATTTCGTTGTGCGCTACAATGAGGTATTGGAGCGCCTGAACGCGCTGGATCTCTGATTCCGCGAGGCACGCCACAGGCTCCGACGCTCCACACGCCACGGAAGGTTCGAGGTCATGTCCTTCCCCGTCGGCACGAACGGGTCGTGACGCCCCAGACAGTTGTCACACCGCCCGCAATGAACGGGCCCCGTCTCTCCGAAATAGCGGACAAGACGTTCCCGCCGGCACGTCTCCAGCCGGGTGTACCGAAGCATGGACGCAAAAGCGCGGCGTTCACGCCGTCCGGAGCCAACCAGCCTCCTGCGCTCACGGATGGCCTCATCGGTTACCAGCAATACAGCATGGGCGGGGCGGCCGTCCCGGCCGCCCCGCCCAGCCTCCTGGTAGTATGCCGCCAAAGAGTCGGGGACGCCTGTATGGATGACACACCGCACATCCGGACGGTCCACACCCATCCCGAACGCGTTGGTAGCCACCATGATGCGAACGCGGGCCTGCATCCACACGCGAAGGTTCTGCTCCCGCTGTGCGTCCCGCATGCCCCCATGGTAGGCCGTGACACCGTAACCGGCCCGCTCCAGTCGCGCTGCCATGCGTTCCACTCCCCGTCGTGTGGCATCGTACACGATGGCAGGTCCGTGGACCGTATCGAGTACGCGGCACAACATGGCGAACGGCTCCGGAACATGGAACACGGAAAAGGTCAAACCGGGTCGGTCCACCGTGCCTTCCACCCGGCCGGCCCGGATCATGCACAGTGACCGGAGGATGTCCCGCTGTACGCGGGGCGTCGCCGTTGCGGTCAACGCCAGCAGTGGAATCCCGGGAAGCTGATCCCGGAATGATCCGATGTCCCGGTAGTGTGGCCTGAACGACAATCCCCATTCGCTCACGCAATGGGCTTCATCGACTACCAACAACCGTACATCGAGTCTTGGCAGGAGCGCGCGGAACGCACGGGATTCCAGCCGTTCGGGCGCAAGAAACAGAAAGACCACCTTGCCATCCCGGGCCATCCGCAGGATGGATGCGTACATGGGTGGCGGTACCCTGCCGGCCAGCGCAAACGCCGGAATACCCCGCCCCACCAGACCGGCCACCTGATCCTGCATGAGCGCCGTGAGTGGCGACACCACCAGGGTCACGCCGCCCCGGATGAGACCCGGGATCTGGTAGCATACCGATTTCCCGGTACCGGTTGCCAGCACGGCCAGTGTATCCTGCCCCGACAGAATGGACCGGATGACAGGCCACTGCCCCGTTCGAAATCCTGGATAGCCCCAGTACCTTGACAATACGCCGAGTACGTCCGCGTCAGGTGACTCCGGACCACGCCCGGATGGCCTCCACGACATCCTTCGCCACATCCTTGCTCGCCCGATCACCGGTCTCCACTGTTACGTGCGCTTGTCGGTAGACCGGCCGGCGCGCGTCCAGGAGTTCCTGGACGCGCGCCCGCAATGCGTCGTTCCTGAGCATGCGACCGTTTGCATCCCACAATTTGGGACGCGAACCGCCGCGACGCTCCAAACGACGGCACAGGACATCGATCGGTGCATCCAACCCGACGAGAATGCCGTTTGCACGGCAAAATGCCAGGTTGTCCGGATCCATGATGGTGCCCCCTCCCAAGGACACCACCACGTGCTCACGTGATGCCGATGTCAGCAGGGCATCCTTCTCTGCCTTCCTGAATGCCTCCTCACCCAACACATCGAAGATGGCAGGAATGGACATGCTCTCTGCATGCGTAATATCCCGGTCCAGATCCAAAGAGTCATACCCCAACACTTTTGCAACGAGCGGCGCGACACAGGATTTGCCACTGCCCATGAATCCGGTAATGTAAATGCGGGAGGAACGCATCAGGATTTGGTAGATTGTCGTCCCTGAAGGTACGGAATGCCGAAATATCGACTGATCATAGAATACGATGGAACGGACTGGGCCGGTTGGCAGGTCCAGCCGGACGAACCCACCGTCCAGGCGGCCATCGAGTCCGCCCTGACGACGTATCTGCGCGTTCCGTCCGTATCCGTTACAGGGTCGGGGCGGACGGATGCCGGTGTGCATGCACTTGGACAGGTCGCCCACCTTGAGACCGACAACCCGGTGGATCCGTTCCGCTTGAAAGGTGCATTGAACGGACTGTTGCCTTCGAGCATATCCATCCGGGACGCTCAGCCCGTTGCCGACGGGTTCCATGCACGTTTCGATGCCGTTTGGAGACAATACCGCTACCTGTTGAGCACCGAACCGGTCTCGCTGGACCACCACCGCACGTGGTTCGTGCGCCCCGCTCCCGACATCGACGCGATGAATGAAGCTGCCTCGACGCTGTTGGGCACACACGATTTCAATTCGTTCTGCCGTACCCAGTCCGCGACGGTCAATCGCGTGTGCACTGTGACCCGTGCGCACTGGACTGCCGGAGATCGCGATGGCTCATGGCATTTTTCCATTCGGGCGGACAGATTTTTACACGGAATGGTTCGGGCAATCGTCGGTACGTTGGTGGAAACAGGACAGGGCCGGCGCGACGTCGCCGACATGACCCCACTGCTCGAGGCCCGCGACCGGCGGCTGGCAGGCGCCGCCGCGCCAGCCCGTGGGTTGCACCTGGAAGCCGTGGGTTACCCCTGACCCTGCCCCCGGCCCCGGTAACCTTTACAGGAGCCGGAGGCGACTCCGTTCGTACAACGCTGCTCGTGTCAACAAAGTCATCATGCGGAAGTCCGTGATCCATATCCTCCTCTTCCTGAGCATCCTCTGCGGAGGCTGCGACCGTCCATTCGGCGATCCCGTAGCACCAGGTGTCGAAGTCATATCCCCCGACCTGTCGATTGCCGTATCGACCACGACCCTTCCACTGGAACTCTCCGTCGAGTCCGCTCGCACCGTGAGTCGCGTGACGGTGAATGGCGTTGCGTTTTCGCCCACGGGCACGCCCAGTCACTGGGCCGGAACCATTGACCTTGCCCCTGGCCTCAATACGCTCACAGTCGAATCCTTCATTGACGGCCAACTGGCCGGGTCCGAGTTACTCCGTGCCCTGCGCGCCACCGCCCGCGTCACGGAGACGAAAAATCAGTCCCTGCCGTTCCTCGTTGGCGGACACACGATGACGAACGTAGGTGGTGACAATCTATTACTGGTTGGCGGGGCCTTCGGAGCCGGCGGGGACGCCTATAACGACCTGCATGTCAAGACACCGGACTTCGACCTCTTCCGCCCTTTCCGATCCCTTCTTCCACAGGGAAGGACCGGACACACGGCCGTCTACTTGCCAGACGACCGCGTGCTCCTGATGGGCGGAGCCACTGTGGGCAACGTGACGGATATCTCCCAGCTGACCGAGCGCGTGGAGGTCATCCAGGCCGACGGTACCGTCAGCCCGATTCCGGTTTCGGGTGATCCCATCCGTCGGACCTTCCACACGGCAACGGTTTCGGAAGGTACCGACGGCGTTTTCATCACGATCTTCGGCGGCCTTGGCGATACGCAGTACACGCCCACGCCGGTTCTTGACGTGCGGCGCGACATGCGCACGTTCCGACTACGGAATGATACACTGTTCGCCTTGAGCCCTGCCATTGGCCCCTTTGTGGAGAGCATGGCGGGACATGTCCAGGTCGCTCTGGACGATGCATCACCCAGGCATCATCGCGTCCACCTGGTACATGGGTACCGGTTTGGCGATGTCCTGAGGCCGGAAACCCTCATTTTCGACGAAACTACGGAAGCCGGCCTCCTGTTTGCGTCGGCATCGGGCCCCCGTCATGCACGGCTCAGGGCGGCCGCCGTCCACCTCCCAGGCATTGGCGCGGCCATTATCGGCGGCCGCGCCGGGGACGGCTCGGTCATTCATGATACTGTTGAGGTCTACGTGCGCGATGCAGGACAATTCTTCCTGGTGCCGGTGGAGGGCGAATTGACATTGACGCCACGTTTCGGACATACAGCCTCCTTACTTTCCGACGGACGCATTCTGGTTGCCGGCGGATTTGCCGAGGACAACGGGCCCATTGGCAGTGTCGACTACCTCACCCTCACCTTTTGAATCATGGATCCCGTCACCCTGCGTATCCCTTCGGAAACAGCGCAACTGAACCAGGTCATTGTCCACACTCCCGGTGCGGAAATGGATCTGGTATCCCCGGCCAACCGGGAGGAGCTGCTTTTTGAAGACATTCTCTTCGTAAGTCATGCCCGAAAGGAGCATCAGCTCATGTGCCGCGTGTTCGAGAAGGTGATCGGCCCCGCCGGAGCGGTTGTTCAGATTTCAACCCTCCTGAGGGAGGCACTTGAATTCGAAGAGGCCCGCGAGCGATTCGTTGACATGTTGTGCGCTGTCTCGCCGGGTCGCAACCTGCAGGCGTACGCACAGGAATTGAAGCAACTGCCTCCCGACGAACTGTCCCACTTTGCCCTGGCAGGAAAAAGCTCGCTTCCCATCAACGCGCTGCCTCTGCCCAACCTGCTGTTCATGCGGGACCTGGCCGCAGTCGTAGGCGACCACATTGTACTCAGTCATGCTGCCACATCGGCCCGCGCACGGGAAAGTGTCATCATGAATGTGGTAGTCCACCATCACCCGGCATTCGAGGCATACCGGGACCGTGTCATCAAGCTGCCACCGGGCCTCACGTTCGAAGGTGGAGACCTGCTGGTCGCATCGGAAGACACGGTTCTGATAGGCAACTCCGAACGGACATCCTTCGGCTCGGTAATCGCCGTCGCAAAGGAGTTGTTTGACAGGACGGATATCCGGAATGTGATCATGGTGAACCTCCCCAAGGAGCGATCCTGCATGCACCTGGATACGGTGTTTACGTTTGCATCGCCGAATGAATGCGTCGTATACCCGCCGCTCATTGAAAAGACGGGCCAGTACAACGTCATCCAGATTACACCGGGCGATACGCCCATGGGATTCACATCCCACATCCACGACTCCCTGCACGAAGCACTGGAAGTAACACTGGAGCGCGATATGACGTTCGCTCCGTGCGGCGGCCATGACCCCCTCAGCCAACAGCGGGAGCAGTGGACAGATGGCGCCAACCTGTTTGCGATCGCACCCGGCGTTGTCATCGGGTACGAACGCAACGCCCTGACCTTCGACGAACTGGCCCGGTTGGGATACCGGGTCGTGACCGCACAGGGCTTCCTGTCCTTCTACGAAGAAAGCACGTTCAAGGCGAGCGAAAAGATGGCCATCAAACTGGACGGACATGAGCTCTCACGTGGCCGGGGCGGCCCGCGATGCATGACCATGCCACTGGCCAGGACCTGATGTCGCAATGAGTCTGGAGACCATCATAGCGCCCCATAAACAGTGGATGAAGGCTGCCCTGCGGGAGGCCCAGCGCGCCTACGACGAGGGCGAGGTGCCGGTAGGTGCCGTTGTCGTTCGGGACGATCACATCATAGGCCGCGGCCACAATCAGGTCGAACGCCTGAACGACCCCACGGCGCACGCAGAAATCATTGCCATTACGGCGGCTTGTGCAACTACGGGCGAGAAATGGCTCGCCGGCGCCACGCTCTATGTCACACTCGAGCCCTGCTCGATGTGTGCGGGTGCCTCGGTGCTGGCGCGGGTTGACCGAATTGTGTTCGGTGCGCTTGACGAGAAAGCCGGAGCCGTATCGACGTTGTACAATATTCCACAGGATTCAAGGCTGAATCACTTTACCGATGTGGTGAGCGGTGTCGAAGAAGACCGGTGCTCGGCTATACTGAAGTCTTTCTTCGAGCGGGAACGGGAGCGAAAGCGGGCCAGCGCCCGGGCGGAATCTGATGGTTGATGTCGTCGTTGTTGGTGCCGGACCTGTCGGGCTTGCGTGCGCCCTGGAGCTGCAACGTGCTGGTCAAAAGGTGCTCGTGATTGAAAAGGGAGCCCTCGTCAATTCCCTTGTTGGGTATCCCACGAACATGGAGTTCTTTTCCACGCCGGAATTGCTGGAGATCGGCACCCATCCATTTGCGACGCGCAACTACAAACCCCGTCGGGAAGAAGCGCTGGACTACTATCGACGCGTTGCGGAGAATGAGAACCTGGACCTGGCTCTGTTCGAGCGCGTCAATGGGTTGTCGGGTGAAGCGGGAGCATATGTCGTTCACACGGAGCACCGTTACGTAGCATGTCGGTTTGTTGTCGTGAGTACGGGGTTTTTCGACACACCGAATGGACTGAATGTCCCCGGTAGCGACCTACCCAAGGTGAGTCACTACTACAAGGAGCCGTACATGCACGCGAAGCGGGACCTTGCCGTTATCGGAGCCAAGAATTCGGCGGCCAAGGCTGCCCTGGAATGCCACCGTAACGGTGCACGTGTCACCATGATCGTACGGGGACCGGAAGTCGGTCCTACCGTCAAGTACTGGATCCGTCCGGACCTCTTGAACCGGATCAAGGAAGGCTCCATCACCGCATGGTTCAACGCCAGCGTCGACAGGATTGACGAGAGGTCCATCACGTTTACCGACCCGGACGGCACACGCACGATTGCCAATGATGCCGTGTTGGCGCTTACGGGCTACCGCCCCGACTACGGCCTTCTCCGGAGCATGGGAGTTGAATGGGATTCAGACCAAGCCCGTACGCCGCTGTATGACCCGGAAACGTTCGAGACGACCCGAAAGGGAGTGTACGTAGCCGGGACGGTTTGCGGAGGCCTCCATACCAGCCGCTGGTTCATTGAGAACGGACGATTCCATGCGCAGCGCATCGCTGCCCACGTGGGCAGCCTCAATCAAGCGCAATGAGGATTTGACGTGCCATTTCATTGGCCGGGTCCGTTGACAATACCCGCCGGGCTTCTTCGCCGGCCCGGACGAAATCATCGAACCGGAAATACGCCAAGGCCAGCTTTGCCCGGGATGCCGCAGCCTCCGGCTGCACAGTGACCGCGCGCGCAAGCAAACGTACCGCCTCGCCGTCGTTGCCTTCATTCAAGAAGAATGTGCCCAGGTTGTCAAGGGCTTCGAAGTTGTTCGGATCGATCGATACGCCCTTTTCAAAACGCTCCCGTGCCAGCCCCAGATTGCCGCGCTGGGCGGCAACGAACCCGAGATTGCTCCAGGCCGGAACGTATCGCGGGTCCAGGGACAGCGCCTTCTGCAGGTATTCCTCTGCTGTATCCAGATCGCCGCTTCGCAGGTGGGCAGTACCCAGGTTGTACCATGCAGGTACGCTCCATGGCTCATCCATCGTCGCCCGTTCGTATTCCTGTTTGGCCGCGTCGAGTGATCCCCTGCTTTCCAGGAATCGACCGTAATTGATACGAATGGATGCAAGCTTGGGCTGAACCTGGAGTGCTGCCACGTACAATTGACGTGTCTTCACCGGATCACGCCCCGTACGCTCGTAGGATTGAGCCAACGTGTTCAGTCGTTCAGCACGCGTCGGGTCGTCACGCAATGCAGCTTCCAGCGGTTCAATCGATGCTTCGGCATCACCAATCAACTGGTAGGCAAAACCCTGAAGGTAACGTGCTTCACCAGAGGAGAAACCGTCCGCAAATGCTTCTTCAAGTGTCGCTATACCTTTCAGAAGTGACTCCCTGTCTCCTTCCTGTCGACCAAGGACGACATAGGCCATCCCCAGATACATGCGACCCTCTCCCGTTTCATCACGCTCGAAGTAGGGCGTCAACGTCTTCGTCTCTTGCGCCCGGACGGGCCGCGGTGCGTCATTCTCGCCTACGACACGAATCCAGTGGTCCGTGAATGCTGAATGCGGAGCTTCCTCGATATCGGCCTTTGGCATGTGACACGCCACGCAGTTTGCTCCTATTGTATGCGTATCACTGGCGGGAGAATCGGCAAACAGGGTATCCAGGGACTCGGGATCGTGACACGTGGCACACGTCTCGTTGAAGTAAGTGGGGCCTTTGTCGCGGAATCCCTCGTGCGGATCGTGACATGTCGTGCATTGCACTGGGTCAGGGCCATCGAGCGTTTCCAGGAAGCATGCACTCTGCATCATGCGTTCGGCGTGTGATATCACGCCAATGGATCCCTCTGAGGCTTCGGAGTGTGTATCGAACAGGGCCAAGTACGAATCCAGGGGCTCTGACGGACGGAAACTGTAGGCGGTATTGTCACCCCGCAGGAGCGAAACCGTCCCGTTGAGGTGGCATTGCTGACACACGTCCAATTGAAGGTCGAGCGACAGATGGGCGGGATTGACAATACTGTCATCCATGCCGGAGTCTTCATTCCCTGAAGCCAGTCGCTCCTCCACATGCAAGGCGCCTGGACCGTGGCACCGCTCACATCCTATTCCTTCCGGGACTGAGTCGTAGGCACCATCGGTCTGCAGGATCGGGTCCGGGTACGAGTTGTGACATGCCATGCAGCGGTCAGCAATCTTCCGATCAAATCGGCTGTTGTTTGCCCTGTATCCCGGGGAGAAGTCCCATGTGCCTGTATTGGTATACCACGTAACAGGCAGTTCATAGTACCACCCTTCCGAACGCGTGATGTACGTGCGGGCTATTGTACCCGAGCCCATCACGAACTCCATTTCTCGATCCAGGCTGTGGGTTTTAAGTCCGCTGCTGTCAACCTGATACTCTTCCATCATATACCGCCCGTCTCGTTCATACGTGCGGTACCGATAGCCTGAAATGGAGTCCACGACCACTTCAGACCCGAACGCCTCGACGGCCGTCCGGGCGTTCAGCGGATAGAAGGAGTGTGCCATTCCATGCTCCTTGAATCCCTGATACTGATCCTCATGACACTGGAAGCAGGCGTCGTCGCCCACAAATGAGATGTCCTGCGTCACATTCCGGAACGCCAGCTCCTCCGCGGTTGCGTCTGTCCCATTTTCCGGCATCGCACAGCCGACTCCGCTGAGTGTGGCGACCACGAAGATCCAGGTTGCCCGGGTCCAACTGATCCGGGTCATCCTGAATGACCTGACAACGGGCTCTGCATGCATTCCGGAAGTCATACGTAGCATTTAAACAACAAAAAGCGGGGTGGATCTACTCGATCCACCCCGCTTTCGTTTCCGTCTTTGAAGCAGTCTTACAGGGTCACAGAAGCTGTGAACATGGAGACGTTGTCAAAGAAGTCCGTTGAACGCAGTGCGTAGTCCAACTGCAGACGCGTACCGGAGACGTCGAGATCGACACCTGCACCGAAGTTCGTTCCGTTGAAGAACGACAGGTCGGAATCAGGAACGAGGTCGACACCACCACGCAGGTACAGAACGTCGAACAGTCCGAGTTCAACACCACCGCTGTACTCGTCCTGGTCGAACGAGTTGGAGCGGAAGTTGCCAAGAACCGTCAACACAGCACCATCACTGACTTCGCGGGCGTACGAGACACCAACGTTGAGCAGCGAAGGAAGCTCAACACCTTCGGATTCGAAGACGAGGGCGTTGTTGTTCGCATTCGGCGGCTGGTTCGTCAGCTTGACCTGACGCGTCAGACCAACACCGTCGTACTGGATTGAAGAACCGATATTCTTCAGGGACACGCCCATACGAAGACCGGTTTCTCCAACGATGTACGTCATACCAGCGTCAAACGCGACGGCCGAAGCCGATACGTTATCGATGGTCTCACTCACCACCTTCGCAGTAATACCAGCCGAGATACGGTCGGTAAATACGCGGGCATATGTGATGCCAGCAGTGATGAATGAGGCGTCATAGGTAACTGACGTGATCTCAGGCTGCAATTCGGTCTGCAGCGGAATGTCTCCAAAGTCCCACGAGGAGACCATGAAGGCGAGGTTGTTGTTGCCAAAGTTCTGGGCAACACCGAAGTAGTTGACGCCGATGTCGGCGACATACTCCATGCGGCTGAACAGCGCGGCTGTACCGGTATTCAGCGTGAGTCCGGCAGGGTTGGCATAAATAGCCTCAAGGCCATTCATCCCAGCTATGCCACTTGTGAGCGACGCACCCAAAGATGCGCTACGAGCCGTCAGCGGTACGAGAAGCTGCGTTGCACCGGAAGTACCGCGGCGCTTGTCATCTCCTGCTTTCGCGTCCAGCACGCTCACGCTGACCATCGCGACGATCAGCAGTGCGTTCAGAATAATTCTGGACATTTTAGTCATTTCTTAAGTCCTCCTAGTAGTCTCGGGTAGGGTTGTCAGAAGAGTATGTCGAGGTCGCTGGGGCGGCCGAAGCCGCCCCAGGCCTCACACACCAACTAGAAGTTGTTGAGCTGAATACGCTTCTTGACAACACCAAACTTGAGTACCCTCTCACCGAGGTCCGTCTCGACGTGGATGATATACATACCACTGGCGATCGGGAGGCCTTCATCGGTGGTCAGGTCCCATGGGAACATGTTGGCCGGACTGTTCTTCTCGAGCGTCCGAATGAGCGTACCGTTCAACGTGAAGACGCGAATGGTAGCCGTATTCGGCATGTTCGTGAAGCGTACCTGGTCAACGAGCTGGCTGACTTCGTAAGCAGACGCACCCTTGTAAGGGTTCGGTACAATTCCGATCTCGTCGAGAGCGGAAATGTTTTCTGCTTCAGTCTTTGCTCGTGCACCAAGACCGTCCGTGGAGAACGCAAAGGAATCACCAGGCTGGTTCGGCTTGGTCGTTTCGATGCGGAAGACAGTACCTGCTTCAGGCATGTCGGCGTCAATCACGAATGGATCGGCACTGACGCTACCTCCGTTCCAGTTGACGAAGACCATTCGCGAGAACGGTTCGCCACCATGGTTTACCGGGTTACAATCAGCCGTTTCAGGATAGCAGGTGCTGATGAGCGTGCTCAGCCATTCTGTGTACCCAGCTTCGCCGGGTGCACGGTTGACCGGCAAGTACCAGTAGCTCCAATCCGTCTGCGGATCATTGTCGCCACCTGAAACCGGGTGATCATCAGGATCAATGCCCCACCCGTCGAGTGACCAGTCAATGCCTGCCACGATCATGCGGAAGTCGTCGGACGTATCGTCCTCCGTTCCGATGCCCGTGTGCCAGACTTCAAACGGCACATACTGCAACGAGAAGCCGTCGAACTGACCGAACCGGTCATACAGGTAGCAACCGTCTACTGTCGGGTTGGTCACCGTGGCTTCACCAGCATCGTACGCTGCACGCCATGCGTTGTAGCACTCAGCCGTGAAGCGAACTTCGAAGTCGTTCGGGACGATGTCGCCCCAACCATTACGAAGAGCACGCGATACGAAGGTTTCATACGTACCAGACTGACCAGCAGAGCTGGAACGACCAGTAGCCAGACCCCATGTGGAGCCATTGGCCTGCTGGTTACCCGTTGGACGGTCACCGCGACCATTTTCAATACCATCGGCGGTGTAATCCAGAATCGGGAATCCATTGCCGTTAAAGGCCATGGCACCCACTTCAGGCGGATCCAATGGACCGTTGGCATTGGCCGTCATCAGGAACGCTGCAATGTCGTCCGGTGCGCCACCAACGTTCATGGCGAGTCCGTCGAACTGTACAACGTCGTTACCCTGCGGAGGAGCGGTACCGAGGTTTGCCACTGTGGCAGTTCCATCAAACACCGTAACGCCTGTTGTGTTGTTGACAACATCATACGTGACAACATCCGTACCAGCAGACTTGCCAAGGGAAACATCTCCCATGGCAGGCTTGCCATCAATGTCACCGTCTTCCAGCTCCTCAACACTCACGATCGAGTTTTTTCCAAGATCATCCGTGTTGACGGTGTAGAAGTTGACAGAGTAGGCTGCGCCCGTGACGCGAGCAGGGTTAACAATGTCAGCTGAAATGCTACCATCACCAACGTTGCTTTCACCAGGCGTCGCTACGATGTCAACTTCCGCATTGGCACGCTTTGCAGCAACAGCCGCGTCTGAGAGTACCAAGTCGGAACGGGACGGCGTAGCTGCGACGCGCGTGATGGGACCGGCGTACACTTTCTGACCCGAGGTAGCGTTGTAGGCGTAAGCCTGCACACCGAACTCGTATGTCGTGTAGTTGGTCAAACCGTCAATCGTATGGGAGTGGGCAAGACCGGAGTCACTGCCTTCTGCCGTAACGAACGTCAACTCCAGCCCTTCAATAACGCGGGTAACACCATTGGCAACGTCATACGTTGCGATGAGTGTTCCTTCGATATCGGAGGTAGAAGCAAAACGATAGACGTTATAGCCTTCAAACACGTAATCACGGTCTGCAATGTCCGGAGACAACAGCGGGTCAATGGCAACGTATGAATCAAGGTAGTTGTTGTCCGTCGGATTGTAGCCCCAATCGAGCGTCACTGAGTTATTCAGTTCCGTTACCGTAACCCTCGGACCAGCCGGAGGTGACGGCAGAGCAAAGTCGATGTCGAACACGGCCTGGGCCAGTGCGTCATCAGCCTTCATCTGTGTTACTGAGTTCAGATAGTTCGAACCGAAGCTGGTTACGAGTCCGAATACAAGCTCCTGCTCATCGCCCGGTGCAATTGTGAACGGACCAGTAGCCATGAAGAAACGACGGTCAGCAGGCGTAATAGCCGTACCCTGTCCGTCAGAGTTCAACTCCGACCAGAATTCGCCCGACTCAGGATCGCCAGGAAACACGAAGTTCGTCGGAATGGTCGAGAAATCACGACCATTACCACCAAACGTGTACCGGATACCATCCTTCCAACGGCCCTGCATGTTGTTGTAGAAGTCAGGACCCGTTGAAGGGTCACCGAGCGCTCCACCACCGTTGTTGTAATAACCAAACGCCGTCATCTGAAGACGTTCGCCTGGCTCGTCGACGGTACCATCGCGGTTGTCATCCCGGCCGTTGTTGTCTACCAGGGGACCCTGGAAGAAGTCATAGCCGGAGGCAGGAACGTCAGCACCATAGGCGCCGTCGTCATTGTCATCCGCGTTGTAGACAAAACCTAGTCCGAGCGTCGTATCCGATCCTACGTAGTCATCGAAGGCGGCTCCAAGGTCAGGATCCGAATAGATGGCCATGTAGGTCTGCTCGAGAGGCTGCGTGCCCTTGTAGAACAGGCGGAACTTGTAGAACGTCGTGTTGCCGATGGCACCCGCCGTGTTGAACGCAAACGCAGAACCGTGGGCCTCAAGGCCGATCGGCGGCGTATCCGTGTTCTCGTGCGTGTTTCCACGGTCGTTCATGATCCACCACAGCATCTGGTCGCCCAGAATCTGTGGACGCTCACCGGCACCCAGGTTGATCTTGCGATCAACGCGGCTTGCCAGCGGCTGGTCAAGGAGTTCAATCAGGTCGCCATTGGCGTCGAGCGTCGGGGCACCGAGGCCCGTTGGCCAGTCAGCCAGGTCAGGTGTGGCAGCGCCGGAACCTTCATAGGCTACGACATCTTCCTTGCTGACCTTCCAGATACGATCCCACGGTGAACAGTCCGCCGGAGACGTACCATCATCATTCAGGGGACCGGACCAGAATTCCCATGGTCCGTACGTGGAGGCAGCCATACGAAGCTGTCCACCTACCTGACCACCGACCCAGATACCGGAAGCAAAGATGGTATTGTGACCACCTCCCTTCGGAATCTCATAAATATTGGCGCCGCCGTTCCAGAACAGGCCGCCGTTGTTGAGAACCTTCGCTCGGACATTGTTGATGTCCAGGAAGGATTCTCCCACTGATCTCTCGCAATTGCCGATGTTCTGGGCGTCAGCCGTTTGGCTGAAAAGCCCCAGAACGATAGCGGCCAAAAGGAGGCTTATTTTTCTGATGTAGTGCATAGTAATCCGTGCATTTCGGTCAATAACTGGTACTTGAGCTTCCAAAGACAGTAGAGGAGGCAGGGGGCGGGCCCAATGGCCCGCCCCGCACCGTCCACACATCATCTATCAGAAGTCAAGCCGGACACCTACGCGCGTCATGCGCGGGATACCGTAGTTGCCTGTCGCCCGGTTACGGTGACGATACAGTTCTTCTGCAACCGGTGCATTGCCAGCCAGGAAGCCCTGACCGCCAGCGGTTGCGAGGTAACCATCATCATCCGCAAGACCCGTAGCACGCCACACATTGAACACATTGTCTGCATCAAGCAGATTCTGTACCCAAATGAAGGCGGACAGGTTGGTACGGTCACCCACGGCGAACTTGCGATCGATCCGGAGATCGAGGCGGGTTGTCCACGGCGAGCGATCAGAGTTGATACCACCAGCAGGGATCGGAGCCTTCGACTCGATCACGCTGAAAGGCTCAAGCTGCGGCGTGTACGGGAGACCCGAACCAGCCTTGGCCAGCACATTGACACCGAAGTTCTCCAGCAGCTTGACACCACCAACCGTCGGGCCCTGACCCTTGCCGAGACGGTAGTCGATCGACAGGTTCAGGTTGTGACGCTGATCGAAATCAAGCGGAGAAATGAAGTTCGGAGGCGTCTCGTTGATCCAGACGATCGTACTGGTCGTCGTGGAGCTGGAACCTGTACCCTGTGCGAATGACATGGTGTAGTTCGCGTTCATCGAGACGTTGTTCGTACGACGGAGGTCGAAATCGAACTCGAAACCCTTGACCGTACCGAAGTCACGGTTGGAGTAGGACGAGTACGCAACCGGCGATGCCGTACGCAGATCTTCAAGCTGGATCAGGTTCTTGATCTGGCGGAAGAAGCCGGACACGGTCAGAGCGCTGCGCGTCGTGAGACGCTGGCGGAAACCGAGTTCGTACTCTACCGTCTTCTCAGGCGCAAGATCGTTGTTGTTGATACGACCGGACACCGAAGACATTCCTCCCAAGGAGGTGAAGTTGTTCGATGACGGACGCTGTGCAACAACACCGTAGCGAGCAAAGAAAAGAGCCTGGTCCGTCACAGGGAAGGACACACCGATACGAGGCATGACCGTAACCTGCGGCTCGTAGTCACGGAAGACTTCTTCCGTCACGACGTTGGCCTTCGTCTCTGGACGTGCACCCGTCAGAATGATTTCACCACTTGAAACGCCTTCGCCATTGGCATTGTAGAAATTGCCATCCAGGTCGCGGAAGCCAACGAGTGTGCCACTGTTGTAGTACACCGCGAAGTCATCGCCGATCAGGTTGTTGGCAAGTCCTGCTTCACCAGCGCGGACGATGGGCAGACGTGAGTAGCGATCGAACAGCGTACGCGTGTTGTTGTCAAAGACATCAACACGGACACCGAGGTTCAACACGATGTCGCGGAATTCGATCTTGTCCTGAACGTAACCACCATAGTACAGCGGCTCATGGGGCGCTACGTTGTATGCAGCGTCTCCGAAGCCGGCAACATCATCCGTGATGTAAGCCGTCAGGTTCTCGCTGTCCACTTCTTCCGTACCGTGGAAGTTGTAGCCAACATAGCTCGTACGGCTCTCAAGCTGTGACCACGTCAACTCCTCGTACGAGGTGAAGCCGGTGGCGCCAGTTTCGAGGCTTTCCGGACCGTCAGCATCGGCGACGAAGCGGGAAAGAGACGTTCCGCTGACCGAATGGCTGCGGTTCGTCTGCTTTTCGAATTCTCCACCGAACTCAATCTGATGGATACCGATCTGCGTCGTTGCCATCGCATTGAAGCGAAGCTGCGTGTTATGGAACCGGAACAACGTGTTCGACGGGCCCCGACCACCTGAAGGCGTTACCAGGTTGGCAACCACTTCGGTCGTTGGGGACGTTCCATCGTCATACTGCTGTACGTAGGTCGGAATATTGACCGTGTACTCTGTGTCATCAGCGGGGTCGTCCGTGCCATGCGTATCAATACGCGTCTCCGGCGTGAAACGAAGATTCTTGTAACCACGAGTGGTTGCGTAGGCCTCATGTTCGATATCGCCATAGGACAGGATGTCACTGAACGAGTCACCGAAGCGAGGATCGAAGTTCTTACCCGTGCGGTCCGTGTAATCGACCTGCAACTGATAGAACGTCGAGTTCGACAGGTAATGCGTCCACGTCGTGAAGAACTGCCAATCGGTCCGGTCATACTGATCCACATCGCTGTAAGGAGCGAATACAGCAGAACGCGTGTCGTTGAGAGCCTGCTGCTCTGAACCCACATACCGCGCGCCAACGCGCACACGAACATTGTCAATGACATTGAACGTGAGGTTGGAGTTCAGGGAAAGCCGGCTGTACGTACGGCTGCGTTTTGCATCGGACAGCGTGAATTCAGACGGATCGATGGTCGAAGCCGTGTTGATGAGGTCCGGGTTTGAGATGACCGTGCCATCTGCTGCAGAGACCGTGGTGCCATCGGAGAAACCAATGACGCCGCCCACCGGGGTGACCGTACCATCATCGTTTACATAGGCAGAACCGATCGTTGCTCCGTCAGCCAATGAAGCCGGGACCGGAATAAACACACGTGCTCCTTCTGAATCGACACCCTGGAATGACACCGGGAAGGCATCAAGTTCGTCCAGGCGGCTGTCGCTCAGCTGCAGTTCACCAATTGCGCGCGGGTTGCTGTCTCCCTGGTCCGTGTATTCGGCGGCGAAGAAGAAGTTAACCTTGTCGCCAACCAACGGACCACCAAGAGCAACCGATGCGAGGTTGTAACCGAAGTCGTCAAGCGACTCCGACGTAATACCCTCGAAAGACCCGAAGAACTTCGGTGATCCCGACTTGGTGGTGATATTGATGATACCGGACATCGCGTCGCCGTAACGGGCCGAGATGCTACCGATGATCATTTCCTGTTCCTGAACAGCGGCCTGCGGCAGTGCGGATGAACCGACCACCTTGACACCGTCAATGAAGAACGTGACTTCACTGCCGCGTCCACCGCGGATGTTCAGCGTGCCCGAACCTTCCTGAGAAACGACGCCTGCCTGGATTGAGGCAACAGCCGTAACACCGCGAACCGGAAGGTTCACAATGTCTTCTGCAGTCTTGATTTTCGGAACACCGATTGCGTCTCTCTGGATGAGCGGACGCTCGTATTCAACAACAATTTCGTCGAGTTCGACTCCGGCCGACAGTGTGAAGTTAATGTCCTGGGCGGTGTAACCCGAAGACACTTCAACACCGCTGATGGTCGAAGATGAGAACCCTACGAATGAAGCCTGTACGTCATAGGTACCGACCGGAACACCGATGATAAAGTAATTACCATCGTTGTCGGTAATCGTACCCAGCTGCGTACCGACGAGAGCAACACTGGCGCCCGGAAGCGGGTCTCCAGTGTCTCCGTCTGTTACGACACCCTGGATCTTGCCCGTATTCTGGGCGAGAGCTAGAGCGGGCGTAGCAAGCAGCATGAGCACTACCATGCCCCATTTACGTAACATAAGCTACCTCCTCTTGTGATATGATGTGTGGCTGATAATCATGCGCCCATCAAGGACGCAATCTTTGTCGCGCGAAACACGTCGGACAAAACAGTCCGGGTGCATAACGCACGATTTTCTTCGGACAAAGACCTGTGAATCCAGGTCGAACAGATGGGGGCTTTAGCGTAAGACTCCTGACGCCTCATTCTTCCTCAACACGTTCCAACAGGAACAGTCCCGAGCGTTCTACCGCTCGTGACTGACGTCAGGTTTCGCTTGAAAGGTGGGGTTGGAAATGCTGTAGCAGATGCCCAAATGCTGTTCTGGTCTGGTTTGACAGGACTTGTCTTTGTTTCTGTTGTGAATATAGAAGGCTTCCGACCGTTTGTCAAGGCAAGATGAACAGGGTATCCCTATTTGCCGAGACGCACGACTACCCCAGTCACTACGAGGGAAAGCTCACCACATGGATATTCGAGACGCCTTCCAGCGCGACAACATCGGCCAACAGCACATGATCCGGAGCATCGTCCAGATGCATGGCCGTCAGCGCCGTTGAGCCCTTCTCCTTTCGCCCCAGAGCCATGGATGCAATGTTCACGCCTCCTCCGGCCAGGATTGTGCCCACGCGCGCCAGCATACCGGGACGATCCTCGTTCCGGTATAGCAGCAGAACGCCTTCAGCACGGACCTCTATCGCATAACCGTCGACAGACACGATCCGCGGATCGTCGTCGCCGAACACGCTACCTGATACCGTTCGGTGTGCTCCGTGGTCCGATACGGCGATTTCGAGAACATTGGTATAGCTGCTCGTGGCACGGAACGTCTCTACGTTCACATCCAGCCCGGATTCCCCGGCCAGTGTATCGGCATTGATGAGATTGACGGGTTCGCTTCGCATGTGTGCAAGGAATCCCTTCAGGGCTGCCACGCGCATCACGTCTGCATACCGGCGCGGGACATCGCCATGACAACGAACTGTCAGTGCAGTCACGGACGATTCAAGACCGGACAGTTGTGCCGCTACGTTGCCGAGTCGCTCTGCCAGGTCCATGAACGGACGGACCTCGGGCTGTGAGGCCATCTTGATGGCCATCGCGTTCACGGCCGTCTGGACGGGCTCGTGCCGCAACGCATGTATGACCTGCTCGGTCACCTGCCGGGCCACGTTCTCCTGGGCTTCCTCGGTGGATGCCGCGATGTGGGGAGTCGCAACGACTGATGGGTGCTCAATGAGACGCCTGATGGCATCTGTAGGCGGCTCGGAGGAATAGACATCCAACGCAGCGCCGCCAACATGCCCGGACTCCAGCGCTTCCAGGAGGTCGGCCTCGTCCACAATGCCACCCCGGGCGCAGTTCACGATTCCGACGCCCTTCCGGCATGCTGCCAGCGTGGCCCGGTTCAGGAGCCCCCGCGTCGAAGCCGTCATGGGTGTATGCACGGTAATGAAGTCCGCGTCAGCATAGATTGCATCGAGCGATACCAGCTTCATCCCCATCCGCTCGGCGGCATCTTCGGACATGACAGGATCGAATCCGAGAAGGTGCACACCGAATCCGGCCAGTCGTTCGGCGACGCCGCGTCCGATCTTGCCAACTCCCACGATTCCCACGGTCTTGCCGTAGAGCTCATGTCCCGTGAATGCTTTGCGTTCCCAAGCGCCGCCCTTCAATGAGGCAGCTGCCGCCGGTATCTTGCGCGCCAAGGACAACAACATGGCAACGGTGTGTTCAGCGGTGGACACCGTATTCCCGGCTGGAGCATTCAGCACAAGGATGCCCTTGCGGGTGGCATGGGCAATGTCCACGTTGTCCACGCCAACACCGGCCCGGCCAATGACCTTCAATTTCGGCGCGGCATCGATCATGGCCGCTGTGATGGTCGTACCGCTGCGGATAATCCATCCGTCGGCGTCGGCACTTGCGGTCTCGATGTCAGCAGCCGGTTTGCCGGCCATCAAGATGGGGTCCATGCCTGCCGCCGACAGCGTCTCGGGGCAAACCGGGTGGACAGAGTCGGTGATCAGGACGTTCATGCGATACATTATATATAAAGGCTTAGCCAGTCAATCAGTTCGGGCCGCCCGCGCCCATCTTCTGCGCTGGTGAGCAGCACGGGACGCTCCAAGCCAAGAGGCGCCATGGTTTTGTGGACACGGGTAATCGCCTTCTGCCGTTCGTTGCCAGAGAGCTTGTCTGACTTTGTCAGTACGACGACGTGCTCGGCCGGGCTCTCCTTCAGCAGGATCATCACTTCCTCGTCAAGCGCCGTGGGTTTGTGCCGTGCATCGACCAATTGGAACACGACTTTGAGCGTTTCCCTTTCAGTCAAGTAGTGGCCAATGGTCTTCTGCCACTTCGCACGCTGCGTCTTGGACACCTTGGCGTACCCGAATCCTGGCAAATCGACAACATAGAATCGCCCATTGACCAGGAAGAAGTTGATTTGCTGTGTCTTGCCAGGCGTACCGGACGTGCGTGCCAGATTCTTCCGCTGAAGCAGCCGGTTGATGAGCGAGCTCTTCCCTACGTTCGAGCGTCCTATGAATGCCGCTTCCGGAAACCGGTCCGCCGGCATCTGGGAAAGCTTCGTGAACCCGCCCACAAAGTCGACGGATGCAATTTTCATCAGATCGCAGCCTTGACGGTTTCACCGATGGCTGCGGGATTCAATACAATCGTGGCGCCGGCTTCTTCAAGCGCGGCAAATTTATCCTCGGCGGTACCCTTACCACCGGAGATGATGGCGCCGGCATGGCCCATGCGGCGTCCCGGAGGTGCCGTACGACCTGCAATGAAGCCGAAGACGGGCTTCGTCATGTGGTCCTTGATGTAGGCGGCGGCTTCTTCCTCGGCTGTACCACCGATTTCACCGATCATGACGACCGCCTCGGTCTCGTCATCGGCCTGGAACAGACGCAGGATATCAACGAACCGGGACCCGATGACGGGGTCGCCACCGATACCGACGGCTGTTGACTGGCCCAGTCCCTGCCGGGTGAGCTGATCCACGGCTTCGTAGGTCAGGGTGCCCGAGCGGGATACAACGCCAACAGAGCCACGCTTGAAAATCATGGCTGGCATGATGCCGACCTTGGCTTCACCAGGGGTGAGCACGCCAGGGCAGTTTGGACCAACGAGTGCCGCACCCATTTTCTTGACGTAGTGGTAGACCGGTACCATGTCTCGGGGCGGAATGCCTTCCGTGATGCAAATGATGGTCTTGATCCCGGCTTCGGCTGCTTCCAGGATGGCATCGGCCGCGAACGGAGGCGGAACGAAGATGACGGATGCGTTGGCACCTTCCTTGGCAACCGCATCGGCCACGGTGTTGAACACCGGGCGGTCCAGATGGGTCTGACCACCCTTTCCGGGTGTTACGCCAGCCACCAGGGGCGTGCCGTATTCAATCATTTGGCCGGAATGGAACGTTCCTTCCGTCCCGGTGAATCCCTGGACTACAAGCCGGGTGTTTTTGTCGACGAGAATGCTCATGGTACCTGCGTGTACAAATGGAGCTACATGGTAACGCCGACCGGGCTGATCCTCAATCCGGAAACTGTAAACACGGGACGAAGATTGTACCTACGACTGCTCCTGGCTGGAGACCGGCTTCTGCGACGAACCTTGCCCGGAGGCATTATCCGTGCGGGGCATGGAGCCTGACGCCTGATGCGGCGGCTGGATCCGGTTCGGGGAATCATCCACATTGAATTCGTTGGATATATCCCGCGTTGCAGACTTGAACTCCTTGATGCCTTTGCCGAGCCCCCGGGCAATCTCCGGAATGCGCTTCGCTCCGAATATCAGGAGGATGGCCAGAAAAATAAGTACGAGTTCGAAAGGACCTAGGCTTCCCATGGAGATACCAGTGACTGGGTGTCTTTTGTGGCAATATACGCCGAGACTTGGAGAACCCTGCGTCCGTCTGCCTGTTCCATAGTGCCAAAAGGTCCTGTATATGATTCGTGATACCATTGCCTCCTGGCCAAAAGCAGAATTGCATTCCCATCTCGATGGCGCCATGCGCCTCGAAACCATGCTTGAGTTGGCCCAAAATCAGGGGAAAATGAGCCTTCTCCCAGCCGATTCCGTCGAAGGACTCACAGAAGTCCTCATGAATGTAGACACTTCGGAGAGCCTGGTTGAATATCTCTCGTGGTTCAAATACACGCTTGGGCTCATGCAGGACGAAGTCAGTCTGCGCCGCGTATCGTTCGAAATGGCGGAGGACTTCGCCCGAGAGAATGTGCGCTACCTGGAGGTCCGGTTCGGCCCCATCCTTCACACGGAGGAGGGCCTTTCGCTCGAGCAGGTCATGGATGCAGTCATTGCCGGCCTGACAGATGCTGAAGAGGCCTACGGCATCCAGTTCGGTGTTATTGTGTGTGCCCTCCGGGACCGGTACGTGGATGCTTCGGTGCGACAGGCTCAGGTGGCCGTATCAAGGCGACGCCAGGGCGTGGTCGCTTTCGACCTGGCCGGTGGAGAGGCCGGAAACCCGGCCAAGCAGCACCTCGCCGCATTTTACCATGCTCGCAACCATCTGTTGGGGCTGACCGTGCATGCCGGGGAGTCATGGGGCCCCGACTCCATCCGCCAGGCGCTCTTCTATTGCGGCGCACACCGGATCGGACACGGGATTACACTGTTGGACGACCCCGATTTGCTTGATTACGTGACGGCGCACCGAATTCCCTTGGAAATCTGCCCCACCAGCAACGTCCAAACCCACGTCGTGGGCGGGTACGAAACACATCCACTTGCTGCACTTGTGCGAGCAGGCGTGCCGGTATCGATCAACACGGACAGTCGGCTCTTCAGTCACACGACGACAACCGATGAATTGTGGTTGGCACACACGCGTTGCGGACTCACGGAGCAGGAATTGCGCCAGGTTGCCATCGGCGCATTCGAACAGGCGTTCCTTCCGTGGGACCGTAAACAGGACCTCGTTTCCATGGCGAAGGAGGCCATCGGATGACAAGGGATGTTCGTACGGTCGGAAAGGCTGGTACCCTGACCGGGGTCGTAAGCATTCCTGCGGACAAATCGATCGCCCACCGCACGGCGCTGTTCAGCGCTTTGGCGCGCGGCACGTCGCGGATTGTCAATTATCCACAGTCGGAGGACCCGCAGTCCACACTGGCCTGCCTGCAGGCATTGGGCGTGCGCATGGACACCGAGGATGAGGCGCTCGTTGTACACGGTGGCGTGTTGTCGGCGCCGGAGGCGCCGCTCAACTGCGGGAATTCCGGTACCACCATGCGGCTGATGGCCGGGATCCTGGCAGGTCAACCGTTTGCATCGACCCTTACGGGCGACGCTTCCCTCTCGGCACGACCCATGGGTCGCGTGGTGGACCCGTTGCGCGCCATGGGCGGCCAGGTGCATGCTCTCGATGGACACGCACCGTTGTCGATCCGTGTCAGCAATGGCTTGCGGGGCATGGAATACCGGCTTCCGGTTGCGAGTGCACAGGTCAAGTCCTGCGTGCTGCTGGCCGGCATGTTCGCCGATGGGGAAACGACCGTCATTGAGACCACGCCAACGCGGGACCACACGGAACGGATGCTCGGCCTGCCTACCATCGAATTCGGCACGGAACGCCGGATTGTCGTGGAGGGCGGTTTCCGGCCCGATCCGCGCGTCTGGTCCGTACCCGGTGACTTTTCGGCTGCGGCGTTTTTCCTCGTAGCCGGATCCATTGTACCGGACAGTGCCCTCAAAATCCCCGGTGTTGGCCTCAACCCGTCCAGAACGGCGCTTCTCGATATCCTGCGTGCCATGGGCGCCGACATCACCGTTGAAAATGAACGGACCGTGGGAGGCGAGCACCTGGGAGACCTGTCGGTCCGTGCCGCCGACCTGTCGGGCGTGCATGTGTCCGGTCCCGTCATCGCGAACCTGATCGATGAATTGCCCGTGTTGTGCATCGCCTGTGCATGCGCCGACGGCCTATCTGAAATCAGGGACGCCGGGGAACTGAGGCACAAGGAAGCGGACCGCATTCGGGCCATGACGACTGGCTTGCAGACGCTGGGTGTGGATGTCACCGAACACGCCGACGGCTGGACCATCCGGGGAGGGCGCCGCCTGCGTGGCGGCACCATTCAGGCGCATCATGACCACCGGATTGCCATGGCGTTCGCGGTGGCTGGGCTCATTTCGGAGAAGCCGGTTCTCATCGAGGGCGCGTCCGTTGCAGCCGTTTCGTTTCCCGCTTTCTGGGACACGCTTGACGCAATTTCAGCCTGATAGTCAGGTCAGCCCGGAATCCAGAGGTGGACGTCCATGTCCACGCAGCCATCGTCCGTGAACTGCACACCCTCGGCGCGCAGGCGCTCTTCCATCACGAACGGCCCTTCGAAATGGCGCCTACCGGTAAGCCCACCGAATCGGTTCACCACGCGGTGACAGGGCAATCCAGCCGCTCCCGCAGCTTTCAGCGCCCACCCGACGGTCCTCGCAGACTGCCTGGAGCCCAGATATTTCGCGATATGGCCATAGGTGGTGACGCGACCTTCCGGAATCCGCGCCACCACCTGCCATACACGATCAAAAAAATCCTCCGACACGCTTACTGATTGCCGAGGATGATGGGCAGGCCGTCTTCGCCACCGCCAATGACCACCACCTTCGCATTCGGCGAGTTGGCCAGCAACTGCGTGGCTTCAATGCCCTTGAACTTCAGGAACTGGGCCGACAGGCTCTGCGTGATGATGCGCTGGTACTCGGCCTGACCGGTTGCCTCGATTTCCTTACGCTGGGCTTCGAGCGCCTCCTTCTGGAGCGTGAACTCATAGCGCTCGGCCTCCTGCTCTTCCTTCAGCTTGTTCTCGATGGCGCCGCGGATCTGGTCCGGAAGGCTGACGTCACGGATGAGCACGGCGTCAACGACGACAAAGTCGTCTGAAACGGCTTCCCTCACCTGATCGAAGATTTGCTGCTGCAGTTCTGTCCGGCGACTGGAGTAGAGCTCTTCCGGAGTGTACTGCCCGACAATCTCACGCACCGCCGACCGCAATTCGGGCTGGACCAGCTTCCGGAAATAATCCGTTCCGTACGTCACGTGGAGATCCGGCAGGACATCCGCCTTGGGACGCCACCGAATAGATGCATCCATCCCGATGGACAGACCATTCGATGACAGCGCGTTGATGTCTTCCAGCTGTTCTTGCACACGCACGTCGTAACGAATGAGATTCACCCAGGGTGCGTGCAATTGGATTCCTTCTCCGTACTGCTTTCCGAGATCCGTACCACCGAACATGCTGTATTTGACAGCGCCTTCTCCGGATCCGATCGAGGTGGTCATGCATCCACCCGCGAGGGTGACGGCCATGAGCGCGACAAATGCAAAAATGCCAAGGCGGGCGGACGCCCGCGTGAGGTTGGGATATTCGTTCGCTGCCATTTCTTCGTTCCAGGGGTTGAGTTGGGGTATATTGGCTGCCAACGGGCAATACCCTCCGGTGTTGCCCACCTCACACCCAATTCGTACCGATTTCAGGTCCATGCCAGCGGATTTGACGGACATTTCAGCCTCCCTGACCCACCTCCTGGGCGCAGATCGGGTACAGCACCGTGTAGCACTGGCGCCCTTCACCACGTTCCGGATCGGTGGACCGGCCCGACTGTTTGTGGAGGCCCGTTCGGCCCCGGAATTGGCCGAAATCCTCCGATTGGCACGGCGGCATGCCGCACCGCACTTCCTGCTTGGCCTGGGAGCCAACATCCTGGTCGGAGACGGTGGATACGACGGCCTGGTCATCAGGAACAGGGCGCAGCACCATTCGCTGGATGCCGATGGCGTCTTGACGGCCGAAAGCGGAGCCATTGTTTGGCGTGATCTCATTGAAGCTACCACGGAAGCCGGTTGGTCCGGTCTGGAACACTTCGCCGGTATTCCATCGACGGTCGGCGGTGCCATGTGGCAGAACCTACACTTCCTGTCTCCCGCTCCAGAGCGCGAGAGGACCATGTTTCTGGACGAAATCGTGGTATCGGCCACACTGCTCCGGCCGGATGGTGCCGTGGAATCGGTTCCAAGGGAATGGTTCAACTTCGGGTACGACTACTCGACGCTTCACGACACAGACGATATCGTTCTCGATGCCACCTTCCAACTGACCAACGCAGACCCGGCCGTGCTGGGCCGCATAATCAGTGAGAACCTGGCTTGGCGGGCCGAGCGGCATCCTCCACTGGATACGGAGCCCAGCGCCGGCTCCATTTTCCGGAAAATCGAGGGCATCGGTGCCGGACGACTCATCGACGAGTGTGGCATGAAGGGCATGCGGATTGGCGGCGCCGAAATAACGACCCGACATGCCAACATCATGATAAACCGGGACAGCGCCACCGCACGGGATGTTCGGGATCTCATTGATCTGGTCGTACTGACGGTTGAGCGTGAAACGGGCCATCGATTGACGCCTGAAATAGCTTTCGTGGGGACGTTCTGATGGGAAACTGGCTGCACGGAACATGGGCCATCCTGGCCAAGGAGGTGCGTCTTGAATGGCGTAATCGGTACGCGATCAACATGCTGCTCATGTTCGTTCTGTCGTCCCTCCTGCTCATCGCCTTCGCGATCGGGCAGGAACACCCCGGCGAGCGGGTTCAAGCTGCCCTGCTCTGGGTCGTGATCCTGTTCTCGGCTGCCATTGGCCTGGGCCGGACATTCATAGCCGAAGAAGAACGAGGAACCGTTCTTCTGCTTCAGTTGAACGTTCCTGGAAGCCAGGTACTGGCCGGAAAGATGCTGTTCAACATCGGATTGTTGTTGGCTGTCAACGCGGTGGCACTCATCACCTTCCGGGTACTTCTTGGCCTGGGAATCCACGACCTGTCGCTGCTGCTGGTGACCTTGGGACTCGGGTCCATTGGGCTCGCAGGAGCCACTACCATGTTGGCCGCCATCATAGCGAGGGCATCGGCAAGCGGTCCCCTGCTCCCGGTCCTGTTGTTCCCCCTGCTCGCCCCGCTCCTGCTGTCTGTGGTCCGCGCATCGCGTCACGCGCTGGACAACGGCCTTGGATGGAGCGCCGCAGGTGAAGACCTTGCCACCCTCGTCGGTTTTGCCGGCGTTGTCGTTACGGCGGCATTCATGCTCTTCGATTACGTGTGGACGGATTAGAGGGATTTTAATTTGTCCAACACACCGCCCGCACGTACTCTTTCCACCATGAATCGCACGTATAACTTCATACGGAATACGGTATTCGTCTGGCTGACGCTCATGATCCTGGGCGCCTTCCTGCTGAATATTCCTCGCATCAACATTCTCGAACACACGGCCCGGAATCTCTATTTCCATGTGCCCATGTGGTTTACGATGATGGCCGCGGTAGGCGTGTCCGCGTGGCACTCCGTCCGATATCTCGGCACCGGCGACATGGTCCGCGACATCCGCGCGCTCCAGGCAGCCCGAATAGGAACTCTGTTCGGCGTACTTGGGCTGCTCACCGGCATATTCTGGTCCAAGTTTACGTGGTACGTGGGCACAGACGTATGGTGGAACTTCGACCCCCGACAGACGATGGCCGCGGTTCAGTTACTCATCTACGGTGCCTATTTCGTGCTCCGGTCAGCCTTTGAGGACCCGGTGAAACGCGCCCGTATCGCTGGCGTGTACAATGTTTTTGCGATGGTCACCGTACCGTTCCTGTTGTTCGTGCTGCCGAGACAAATGGCCAGCCTGCACCCCGGCGCGGACGGCAACCCGGCATTCAGTGACATCACGGCCCCCGTTATGCGGCTTGTGTTCTACCCGGCCGTCATTGGCTTCATTGGCCTGTTCTGGGTACTCTATACCCAACGGGTCCGGCTGGCCACGCTCAAACACCGACTCACTTCAGACCCGGAATTATGATGGCTCCGATAGACCGTATCCAGGATGCCGTTCAAAATGCGGCCGACTCGCTTGCCCAAGCTGGCCAGGCGACCGCCTTCGACAGTATCTGGGCAGGTAGCGACATTCCGACCCAGGCCCCGTCGGGCCTTGAAAATGTCATGCTCTCCAACGATAAAATCTTCGTCGTGCTGGTCGTTGTGCTCATCATCTGGTCCGGAATCATGTTCATGCTCTGGCGCAACGACAATCGCATTTCCGAATTGGAACGGCAGGTCGGCGATCAGAGTAATGATCTTCTGTAACCACTTCACGCTCCTGGCCCCATGAAAGCGAAAAGCATTGTCGGCTTCGTCCTCATCCTTGGTTTTTCATCCGTCCTGCTGATGAATTTCGGTAGCCAGGTGGGCGGATACATGGACTTCGAGCAGGCCGAGGCCACCGGATCGACGGCGCACGTCGTAGGCATGTGGGTCGAGGCAGATGCATTCCGCTACGACGCCCAGAACAATATTTTTTCCTTCCGGATGCAGGACGAGGAAGGCAACATCCGACTCGTCCACTATGCCAACCCGAAGCCGGCCAACTTCGAAGATGCCGAACAGGTTGTGATTGAAGGACGCCCCGGCCAGAATGGTGTATTCGAAGCCGAAAACATCATCGTGAAGTGCCCATCCAAGTACAACGATCAGCGCGGTCTCGAGATGGACACCGAGCAGGCTGGATAGCCACCTGTCGCGATCGTAGAGGCCGCCGGAGGGATTCCGGTCTGCGCGTATCTGAGAATCGTACGCAGTGTAAGGACAGGTGGTCGTATACCTGTCTGCCTGTATCTACGATACACGAGGCCAGGTATACGCCCCCCCGCCCTTGGCCATTCAATTTCGTCAACGCCAGCCTCGGAATTCCTCCGACCGCCTCTCGTTCAGCAGATTGTTCGTTCTACCCCGTTCTGGTACAACGCGCCTGCGTTGCCCTGAATGCCTGCGACTCTCGCTCTCTCACGTCGGTTCGTGCACGCCATATTCTCGGGTCTCAGACCGGTTTCCCAGCTGAGTCATCGACCAGAAAACGATCGTGGCAGCATGGGGCAATTGGGCCTCGCTTATCCTGGTATCGGCACTACCAAATCGACTGTGGTGCATGGCGGTATTGCAGGCCTCAAGGACTGAAAAAGACCTGTACCGGACGTGCATTAGCGTTGTACGGTGGGATTGGGGGCCTCGTGTATCGCAGATACAGGTAGACCCAAATCCCACCGTACACCCTCACGCTTCGACGGACAGGCTCCACGAAACCGATGGAGGCAACATGGGGCATTTGGGCCTCGCGAATCCTGCTATCGGCACTACGAGATCGACTGTGGTGCATGGCGGTATTGCAGGCCTCGTGCATCGCAGATACAGGCAGACTGCAATACCGCCATGCACCTACAGATAAAGCCAATTCGCCAGCAGAAAGAAAATCAGGATTCCCAGGATATCATTACTCGTGGTAATGAAGGGGCCTGTGGCGAGCGCCGGGTCGATGTTGACCCGATCGAGCAGCAGTGGTACAGTCGCGCCGATCGTCGTAGCCATGATGATGACCAGAAACAATGAAATGGACGCCGTAATGATGAGCAAACCCACGCTGTGGGAGCCAATGCTGTCCAGAAACGGGGCTGCGATCAAGATTGCAAGCGCCAGCACGAGAGAGGAAGCCAGTCCATTCACCATGGCGACGCTCATTTCCTTACCGACACGCCGGCCGAAGTCGGACGCCCAGACATCGCCGGACGCCAGGCCCTGAACGGCAATGGCCGAACTCTGAATACCGGCATTTCCCGCCGTGGCCATGACGATGGGAATAAAAGACGCCAGGATCGATGCCTTGGCCAGCGATTCTTCAAAAGCAAGAATGACCGCAGCGGCACAGGAAGCCCCCAAGAGGCCTGCCAGCAGCCACGGAAGGCGACCACGGACAATGCGTAATACGGAATCGGACGCCTCTTCTCCGCCGGCCACACCGGACATGCGCTGCATGTCCTCCTCGGCTTCCTCGCGGATAACGTCCACAATGTCATCAATCGTGATCCGGCCCACGAGGCACCCGTCGTGGTCGACCACGGGCATGGATACGAGGTCATACCGCTCCATGAGCCGTGCAACGTCCTCCTGGTCCACCGATGTGTTCACCGAGACTACGTCCGTGTTCATGATATCCTGGATGCTCGCCCGTGATGGCGACAGGAGCATGCGTTTCATGGACACGTAGCCAACCAGCCGTTCGTGGTCATCGACCACGAAAATAGCGTAGATGATATCGACGTTTTCGGCGTTGCGCCGGACCTCCTCGGTCGCTTCGGCGACGGTGGCGGACTCGTGTACGTAGACCAGCTCCGTGGCCATGCGGCCACCGGCTGTCTCTTCGTCGTACCCGAGCAATTCCTGAACATCCGCAGCGTATTCGAGACCAGGGATGACCTTGTCTGCGATTTCCTGCGGCAGGTCAGCGAGCACGTCGACGGCATCATCCGTATCGAGTTCGTCAATGAGCTCCGTGATGCGCTCGTTGGGAAGCTCTTCGAGGAGCGACGTGCGGTATTCGTCGTCCAGCTCCGCGAGCACCTCGCCAGCCACCTCGGTGGGCAACCAGTGGAACAACGTATCTGCGTTGTCCCGGTCCAAGTGCATCAGGAGATCGGCCATATCGGCCGGATGCAGATCGGACAGGATGTTGAGCACCATTCCACGCTGCGACTCCTCAATCAGCGTCTCGAGGTTGTCCACGAGTTCGCTGTCCAGATCAAGGCCAGGTGATGTGACGGATTCCAACGGTTCCATGCGCGGAGAATCAGAGTCGGCGTGCAGTGTCAGGGGGCGGCGTGAAGATACCGTGTCAGTTCCACAAAGTCGTCAGGTGTCAGTTCTTCTGCGCGGGCGCCGGCCAGGTCATCGGGAACGGCAACTCCGAGGGGTTCGGTTACACGCTTCAGCGCGTTGCGCAGCGTTTTGCGGCGCTGGTTGAATGCGGTGCGGACCACGTTCCTGAACTGGGCTACATCGAAGGCAGCCAAGGGCGTCTCGGGGAACGTGAGCCGGACGACGGCACTCCGGACGTCGGGTTTGGGATGGAACACGTTCCTTGATACGGGAAACAGGATTTCAGCCGTGGCCGCGTGCTGCACAGCCACCGACAAAATGCCATACTGCTTGGTTCTCGGAACGGCCACAAGTCGTTCGGCCACTTCGTATTGCATCATGATGACTGCCTCTGAAATGTGGCCTCCATACGATGCATCGAGGAGCCCAAAGAGGATGGGCGATGTGATGTAATACGGCAGATTCCCGATGACATGGAGCCGCGCGCCAGCCTGCGCAGAGAGGGCCGCCCAATCGAGGGTCAGCACATCCTGCTCCAGGACATGGACCTTTGGGTACGTCTCGCGCATGAGCGTCGCGGCCCGCTCATCGATTTCGATGGCCGTCACACGACGGAACGCTGTGTCGAGCAGGCCCGTCAATGCGCCCGTTCCGGGTCCGATCTCCACGACAGGATCGTCGGCGCTGGCACGCAGCCCCTTTACGATATTCCTGGCCGTGTTGGGGTCCCTGAGGAAATTCTGGCCGAGCCGCTTGATGGGCCGCAGGTCACCTGCATTCATATCCGGTTCCTCACGATGCGCCGCGGGTATACGGTGAACGAAGATACTGCTTGGCCCTGTCACGGGAATTACCCCGGTCCGGAAGCCGCCGGACACGCTCGTAGGCCTTGACGGCCGCATCCCGGTCACCATTGACGTCATGTACCATACCCTCCCGAAGCATGGACTGAACCCGGAAATACGACATCCCATCGTATACGGATTCCAGCTCTGTTACGCGTTGGAAGTGCCACAACGCCGATTCGTTGGAAACGTCGATCATGTCGAGTCGGCCCATATAGTAATGCGCCTGGGAGAGGACGGCGTTGGGGGCGTCCATCTCCAGTAGCTCCGTGTAGAGGGCGCGGGCGCGATCCCATTGACCCCAACGGAAGGCCACGCGGCCTTCAAGCGCCAGAAAAACGGGGTTTTCGGGGTACCACGTGGTCAACAGGGACGCATAAGCCGAGGCCTTCTCTACATCAGGCTCGAAAACCGTGTAGATCTGCAACAGGAAGTAGGCGGCTTCGGCGCGGACGAACCGGCCCTCCCGGACCACGCGGTCCAACTGCTCCAGGCCCCACTCCTTGTCTCCACTGGGGAAAAACAGCATGAGCGGCCGTACGATCGGATACCGCTCGGGAATGGCATCGGCAAAGTAGCGGTACACACCCTCTCCGAATACCAGGTCTGCGTTGGTCGTATCGGCAGCAGAAAGGTCGAAGATGTCGTTCAGTGCGCGCCGTCCATCCTGGGCGGCGCGCAACCACTCCTCCCGGTCGCTGTACAGACGTCCCCGGAATCCGTGGGCAGCGCCGCGGAAGAACCGGCCATCGAACGAGGAACGGTCCTTTTTCAGCAGTGCATCGGCTAGATCAGCGGTCCTCGTCATCGCCCTGATGAAGGCCCGGTCGTGGGAGTGGTCTTCCACCGTCATGGTGGGCATGATTTGCCACCATATCGAGAGCCCGTCCAAAAACGGGGCGATGGGATGCTGGGGGTACCGCTCCTCGATCCTCCCGAACGCAACGGACGCTTCAGGAAACCGGAAATTGTAGAGATGATCCAGGCCTTCGTCAGCCCATGCCACGACCAGCGAATCGGACAGGACTGATTCCTGGGTCTGGGCATGTACCCATGTACCGGACGTGCATCCGACCAACAGCAGAAACAGGAATATCCTCACGCGCCTATGCGCGGGCACTTCCCAGACGGCGGACACCCGTATAGATGAAGCCGACCAACAGGATCTTGGCCAGGTCTACCGGAATGAACCGGAGCCAGCCCTTGTCCAGGGACTCAAGCCATGTCACGTGACCGGCCGCATAATGCAACCAGACAACGCCAATGGTGAACAGAATGAGCGAACCTGCCAGCATGGACACCATACTCCCCGTCATTGAATTCCAGCGCTTGGACAGGAGACCCGCCGCAGCGGCCGACAACGGATAGGCCAGCAAGTAACCGGCTGAAACAGCCGTGAACAGATACGCCGGGCCGAATCCCTCACCGGCAAACACCGGCAGGAACAGACCGAGCAGCAGATACAGTCCCTGCGCAAACAGGCCATTGCGCCACCCCAGGAACAGGCCACTTCCGTAGACAGCCAGCGTCTGGAGCGTGAAGGGCACTTCCCACAGATAAATCCGGAATTGGGCGCCAAGCGCCGTCAACAGGGCAAAGCCTACGATTCCGACCATCTGGAGAGTGACCGAGGCCGAGTCGGCGCGCAATGCATCGACGGTCGAGTGGCGGGTAGATTGGAGTCCGAGAGCGCTGATCATGTTGGCAGAAAATCGGGGTTGGACAGTTGGTGCAAGATAGGAAGAGGTCAGTTGTCCCGCTCGTAATTCAGGTTGGGCGCGAGCCACCGCTCCATTTCCGCGACATCGACCCCTTTCCGGCGCGCGTAGTCATGGATCTGATCGCGTCCGAGCAGGCCCACATTGAAATATGCCGCCTCGGGGTGGGCGAAATAGATTCCGCAAACGGACGATGCCGGATCCATGGCCAGGTGCTCCGTGAGCGTAATGCCTGTGCGACGTTCTGCATCGAGAAGCCGCCAGATGATCGGCTTTTCGGTATGATCCGGCTGGGCGGGGTATCCGGGCGCGGGCCTGATGCCCTCGTACTTTTCCGCGATCAATGCTTCGTTCGATAATCGGGCACCCGTTTCATAGGCCCAAACATGGCGGCGCACATGCTCATGGAGGTATTCCGTGAAGGCCTCGGCGAGCCGATCGGCCAACGCCTTCAGCAGGATGGAGTGGTAGTCATCGTGGTCCTCCTCGTAGGCCGCCGCCCGGGCCGCCACCCCTTTTCCTGCCGTGACAGCGAACAGGCCAACGGTACTCCCGTCCGGTGACACGAAGTCCGCGAGCGCCCTGTTGGGTTTCCCGGGCGCCTTTTGGGCCTGCTGGCGGAGTGTGTGCAGCTTTCCGAGGTCGTTCCCGGGGTTGTCAGGATCGCCCAGGACAATGTCGTCGCCTTCGCGTCGGGCCGGAAACAGGCCGTACACGCCGGCGAGCATGTCGTCGGAGAATGTATCCAGCATGTGCTCAGCATCGGCCATGAGCCGCCGGGCCGCTTCGCCTTTCTCTGGATCGTCCAGGATGGCCGGATACTTGCCCCGCAATTCCCAGGCCTGAAAGAACGGCGTCCAGTCGATGAAGGGTCGCAGCTCCGCGATCGGTACGCCATCGACGGTGTGCACTCCCCACGACTCCGGCGCAGGATTGGTTTCGGCCGTAAACGGTAGTTCAAGCGCGTTGGCCCGCGCCTCTTCGAGTGACAACCATGTCGTTTTCTGACGCCGCGCCGCGTGCCTTTCCCGAAGGGCCTCGTACCGGTCCGTGATGCCCGTCACAAAGGCGTCACGGGTGTCCTTGCCCAGCAGACTGCTCACGACGGTAACACTCCGGGAGGCATCGAGTACGTGCACCACAGGGTGGTCATAGGCCTGGTCTATCCGAACAGCGGTGTGCATTTCCGACGTCGTTGCACCACCGATGAGCAGCGGCATAGCCATACCGCGCCGCTTCATCTCACTCGCCACGTGGACCATTTCATCAAGCGATGGCGTGATGAGTCCACTCAATCCCACGACATCCACATCGTGCTCGACCGCCGCGTCCAGAATCCTGTCGACAGGGACCATGACGCCCATGTCCACCACTTCGTAGTTGTTGCACCCCAGGACGACCCCGACAATATTTTTCCCGATGTCGTGGACATCCCCCTTTACCGTCGCCATGAGGACGCGCTCACGTCGTTTCACGGTGCCGGCGGCCTTGTTTTCTGCCTCGATGAACGGAATGAGGTACGCGACAGCCTTTTTCATGACCCGGGCGCTCTTCACGACCTGGGGCAAGAACATTTTCCCTGCGCCGAACAGGTCCCCGACGCGCCCCATTCCGGCCATGAGCGGGCCCTCAATAACCGACAACGCGGCACCCATTTTCACACGGGCCTCCTCGGTATCGTCCTCCACGAATTCCACGATGCCCTTCACCAGCGCGTACTCCAGCCGCTTTTCAACGGGGTCATCGCGCCAGGCCAGCACTGGACCCGTAGCCGGTCGTTCGCCGGCATCACGGTACTGCTCGGCGAGGTCAACGAGGCGTTCCGTAGCGTCATCGCGGCGGTCAAACAGCACGTCCTCAACGGCTTCCAGCAATTCAGGGGCGATATCGTCATACACCCCGATCTGCCCGGCGTTCACGATACCCATGTCCATACCGGCCTGGACGGCATGGTACAAAAAGGCCGTATGCATGGCCTCACGGACCGTCTCGTTCCCCCGGAAGGAGAACGACAGGTTGCTGACACCACCCGAAATGCGTGTGCCCGGTAACGTGGCCTTGATCCAACGAACCGTCTCCAGGAAGTCGATGGCGTAGCGCCGGTGCTCTTCAATGCCGGTCGCAATGGCGAAGATATTCGGGTCGAAGATGATGTCCTCGGCGGCGAACCCGATCTCGTTCGTCAGGATATCGTGGGCCCGTTGGCAAATCTGTTTACGGCGGTCGACGGTATCGGCCTGTCCGTCCTCATCGAACGCCATGACGATGACGGCGGCCCCGTAAGCCCTGGCCAGGCTTGCCTGATGCCGGAATGCATCTTCCCCTTCCTTCAGACTGATGGAGTTGACGACACATTTCCCCTGGATGCACTTCAATCCGGCTTCGATCACGGACCATCGGGAGGAATCGATCACGAACGGAACGCGCGAAATGTCGGGCTCGGCGGCCAGCAGGTTCAGGAACGTGACCATGGCCTGCTCGCTGTCGAGCATGCCTTCGTCCATGTTCACATCTATCATCTGGGCGCCGGCCTCTACCTGCTGCAGCGCGACGGCGACGGCAGCCTCGAAGTCTCCTTCCTTGATGAGGCGGGCGAATTTCCGCGACCCGGTTACGTTCGTGCGCTCTCCTATGTTGACGAAATTCAAATCTTCCCGGAATACCAGCGGCTCCAGGCCGGATACGCGAAGGGTCCGTCGCGGCTCGGGCACGGTCCGCGGCGCGTACTCGGAAGCAGCCTCGGCCATGGCCCGGATGTGCTCGGGGGTCGTCCCGCAGCAGCCACCGACCATGTTCAGCCATCCGGCCTCGGCGTAGTCGCGGACCTGCTGCGCCATGAAGGCGGGCGTCTCGTCATATTCCCCGAATTCGTTGGGAAGACCCGCATTCGGGTACAGACTGGTCCGGACCCGGGAAATGTCCGACAGGGTCTCGATGTACGGACGCATCTGTGCCGATCCCAGCGCACAGTTCAGGCCTACGGAAAGCAATGCCGGCGTATGCGCCACCGAGATCCAGAAGGCCTCGGTCGACTGTCCTGAAAGCGTGCGCCCGCTCTGGTCCACGATGGTCCCCGAAATCATGACGGGCACGGAGTGGTTGCGCGCGTCGAATTCCTGCTGGATGGCGAAAATGGCGGCTTTGGCATTCAGCGTATCGAATATCGTCTCGATGAGCAGCATGTCCACGCCCCCGTCCAAGAGCCCCTGGATCTGCTCCCGGTAGGCGGCGGACAACAGGTCGAACGTGGACGACCGGTAGCCCGGATCGGATACATCCGGAGAGAGGGACAGCGCCACGTTGGTGGGACCAATGGCACCGGCCACGAATCGTGGCCGGTCTTTCGACCAGTTGTCCGCCGCATTGCGTGCGACACGGGCGGCCGCCTCGTTCATGGCCCGGGCATGCGCCTGCAGGCCATAATCGGCCTGGGAAATCGCGTTGGCACTGAACGTGTTCGTCTCAATGATGTCCGAACCGGCCTCCAGGTAGCGCTCGTGCAATCCCTGGATGAGATCCGGAGCAGTCCATGCCAGCAGGTCGTTGTTGCCCATGAGGGCCTGGTCATGGTCCTGAAACAGCGTTCCACGGAAGGTTTCCTCCGTGGGCCCCTCCTGCTGGATAAGGGTGCCCATGGCACCATCAAGAACCAGGATCCGCTGGTCGAGCGCGTTCAACAGAAGGGATGTACGGTCCGGCATGGAAACAACGATTTCAGGGGTGGAGTCACGGGGTACGCCATCCTTCCTCTCGTGTTCTTGTTCACGAATCCTTCGCCTGCCCCAGAAACTCCATTACGATGCCCGAAAAGGCCTCCGGGGCCTCGGCATGCAACCAATGGCCAACGCCGGGCAGGGTCTGCAACCCGGCAAACGGAAACAGGGCCCTGATGGCCGGCAGGTCGGAATCGGACACGTAGGCCGAGGCACCTCCCGCCACGAACAGGGTCGGCCCGTTGAACACATCCCAGCTGTCGACGCTTCCCCGGACGAGATCGTACGATTCCTTGATCACGGGAAGGTTCAGTTTCCACGAAAACCCGCTCGTGCCCCGCTCCAGGTTCTTCATGAGGAACTGCCGCACACCCGCCGACCGGATGGACCGGGCCAGGGCCTGGTCAATGTCGTCACGGCCTTCGTAATCACCCGGATCAATGCCGCAAAGGGCATCGAGTATGTCCTCGTGGCCCGGAGGGTATTCCTTCGGTGCAATGTCGGCCACAATGAGACGGTCTACGCGATCCGGGTGGTCCAGCGCCAGTTGCATGGCCACTTTGCCACCCATGGAGTGGCCCAGGACATGGGCTTTCCCGATGTCCAATGCATCCATGAGATCCACCACGTCCTGTGCCATTTCAGGATAGGACATGGTCGATGCATGGGGGGAACGCCCGTGGTTGCGCAGATCAACGGAAATGGTCCTGTAGGCCGTCCCGAATACGTTGCGGGAGAGCGTCCGCCAGTTACCGCTGGCCCCGAACAGGCCGTGAAGGATGAAGAGGGGCGGTCCGTCGCCCGTGTCCTGATGGAATAAGTGCATGGCCCCAAGATACGGGCCGGCGATTACTCAGCCGCTGCGTCCTCGTCCACGATTTCAACGTCCGTTTCCTGCGAACGGATAAAGAAGTACCAGATACCGACACCCAGCAGCAGGACGGTCAGCATGGGACTGGCCCCGAACAGCGAGAAGGACATGAACCTGAAACCGCCCTTGAGCGCGAAGAGAAGGGCGACAAGCGCCACGATGACAAGGATTTTCTGGTTATCTCGCATGGGTCCCGATGTAAGTAGGGGGACGTCTACGGACCGGTCGGTGGCCGTGTTGCGGACGCGATGGCTACCAGTGCGTCATCTGTCCACTTCAGGAGCCCGTCCGGCAGTGCGGGCTCCGGTAGGACGCGGTCCGGCAGCATGAACCCGGGCAGCCGGTCCCGCAAGGCATCGCGTACGTGCGCCGTCGGGTCTGCCGCGCCGTCAGCATACCAGAATGCGTCCGGAGCCCGCACGAACGCCACCGGGCGCGCCCCGAACATAGCATCCGGAATACCCACCACACGCGCGAATCGGACACCGGGCAAGGACATGAGGGCCGCCTCGACCGCACCCAGGTCTATGTTTTCACCACCCGATATGATGACGCGGTCGAGGCGGCCCATGACAAGGACACGACCTTCATCGTCGACATAACCGATGTCGGATGTTTCGTAGACAGGACCGAGTGGCTGCGGACCGGAAGGTGTGTCCATGAAGCCCAGGAGTGGGCCGGCCACACGGAGGCGCCTCGTCGCATCGGAACGCACGGTCCACGAACCGATGGCCGTGCCGGCATGCAGCGTGTGCCCCGGCCAGGCGGCAAGCGATTCCGGAGTCCACACGCCCGAGCAGGCCACCATGGAACCGGTTTCCGTCATGCCATAGCTGGTCCGAACAGGCCATCCATTCGCGACCGCGCGCTCCACAAGCGACCGGTCTGCCGGGCCACCGCCGAGCACGACACATTCGTAGGGCGGCCCGGAATGTTCATCGCGGGTGGCGTCCAACGCGGCCTCCAGCTGGGTGGGTACGAGGGAAACGTGGGATGCACGGGATGGCACGGTTCTGGAAAGCGAGGCACCTGCAACGGCGCAGCGGATGGGAATGGACAGTCCGCCCACGTGGTGCGGTGGCAGGGACCATTCCCAGGAGTGGCCCGCGCCAAAACCAATGTGCGTGTTGACCTCGCGGGCATGGCGGCACAGGGTCACCCAATCGTGCCGGATCCATTTTGGCGCCCCCGTGCTACCCGACGTGGCGATAAGCACGGCACCACCGGGGATCGCAGGAAAGGGCGTGCCAGGAGAGGATGGATGGGGAGCGGCATCGGCGCAACGTGCCGGGGCGTCCACCCAGTGTGCACCTGCATCATGGACCAGGGCATTCCGTGCGCCATCGGGTAAACGGGGGCTCAGGGGCAGCAGCGTCCCCCCGACGCGCATGGCAGCCAGCAACAACACCAGGAAATCCGACGATGCAGTGGCCAGGCAGGCCACCTTCGCCTCTGGACCGATATTCCCGGCCTCAAGTTTCTGTACGACCCGGTCGACGGACGCGTCCAGCGTCGACCAATTCATGACCCCGGAGTCCGTGTGTACAGCCGGCGCTTCCGGTGTGCGCCATGCGGCCAGACGGACAGGGCACAGCGACGGTTCCATGGGAGTGCGGGTCTCCGGCATCACCGACGCAGCGTCCGGCCAGCCTGTTCCAAAATCATGCGCAAGCAGGCCGGTCGTTCCGAATCCGGCAGGCAATCCGGGAAAGAGGGCTGCCACGCGGGCCAGGTCGTCCAACCCAACGGCCGTCTCGTACGATGAGGAGAACACCACATCCATTCCCGCGGCGCGGGCACCTTCGAGCTCAGAAAGGACCTCGCTGAGCCCGCCGTGCAGTGAGGGCTTCATGACGAGCACCCGTACGCCTGTTTCCACGGCCGGCGCGTTGGCCCGGCCGTCGCGGGCGGATTCATCGACGGCAAGTGGTACCGGGGACCATGCCGCCAGGTCGGCAAGACCGGACGGATCGCGGAGCGGCTCTTCCAGAAAGGCGATGTGGTCGGCCCACGGCGTCACGCCCTCGATGAACGCCCGCGCGTCTGCGGCGGTCCATGCCCGGTTGGCGTCCAGGCGGACCGACCCACACTGCGGGACATCCTGTGGAAGGCCCTCGACCAACCGGCGGACGGCCTCGATGTCAGTGGCGACCGATGCGGCACCGACCTTCAGTTTGACCGTGCTTCGCGCGTCTGACGTACGATCGCCCGGAATATGCAGTCCGGCCAGGGAAACGATCGCATCCGGCGATGCCCCAAGCCAGACGCCGAGCGATTGACCATCGCGGAGGGCAGCCGCCTTGGCCAGCAACAGTTCAGCTGCCCAGCGGAGCGACGGCGTGTCCGGAAGTATATCCCTGGACGACGGGATATCGGCGGCCGATGCCGGAAGGGGTGTGGATCGCAGCCAGGCCATGGCATCGTCCAGACATGCGGCAACCTGTGCCAGTGAATCGGTGCCATAGCCATCCAGAGGGGCCACTTCGGACCAGACCTCGCCCACTTCCGAGGCGGCGCCCAGAAACCACCCCTGCCGTTCGTTGACCATTGAAAGACCGACCCGGACCGGCACCCGGAACGGGGCACGGTACGGAAACGCACGGATGCGGGTCAGTCCGCTCACAGCACCCACCCGACGCTGAGCAGGGCGCAATACACCAGCAGGTTGCGGGCCGTTCGACCCAGCAACGGATTGAGGCGTATGGCCTCGTCTGCGGGAACCGATGCCAGGTCACGCAAGGTGAGGACGATGGCCGGAGCGGCCGCCAGAGCCAGCAGAATGGCCCAGGACGCCATATCGAACAACAAGAGTGCCACGGGTACGGTCAGCGCCAGCGCACAACAGGCGGCATACAGGCGCATGCCGCCTGTCCGCCCGATGCGCACGACCAGCGTGCGTTTCCCTGATGCAATGTCCTGCTCCACGTCCCGGATGTTGTTCACGAGCAGGATGGCGACGGACAGCGCGCCCGGGCCCAACCCTGCAATCCAGGCCGCCGTGCTCCATGAAAGCGCCTGAACGAAATACGTACCGGCCACCGCCACGGGGCCGAAAAACACGAACACGAAGAGGTCTGCGATACCCAGATATGCGAGGGATCGCTTGCCGCCTGTGTATGCCAGACCGCACGCAATCGAGGCGACACCGATCATCACGATGGGCCAGCCGCCGCGGATCATGAGCCACGTACCGGCCACCACGGCCGCACCGAATGTGAGGTAGGTCGCGCGGCGCATGGCGGCGGGGCCAATGAGTCCGGCCGAGACCAAGCGTCGGGGACCCAACCGATCGTCCCGGTCCGCTCCCTTTTCGAAGTCCGCAACGTCGTTGTGGAAGTTCGTGGCAACCTGGATGCAGAGCGCAGACAGCAGCGCCAACAGGGCCGCCACAGGGTGGAACACCCCGTCATGCACAGCAACCGCCATGCCCACAAGCACCGGGGCGGCGGCGGCCGGCAATGTCTTGGGGCGCGCCGCCTCCAGCCACAGGCCCGGACTCACGGCCGATACGGGAACTGGGAGAAGTCGGGTGAGCGTTTTTCGTTGAACGCATTCCGGCCTTCCTGTCCTTCCTCGGTCTGGTAGAACAGCAGCGTGGCGTTTCCAGCCAGCTCTTGCAATCCTGCCTGGCCGTCGCAGTCGGCGTTCAGTGCGGACTTCAGACAGCGGATGGCCATCTGTGAGTTGGCCAGGATTTCCCGGCACCACGACACGGTTTCCTCTTCCAGCCGCTCCAGCGGCACGACGGTATTTACCAGACCCATGCTCAGGGCCTGCTGGGCGTCGTAGGGACGACACAGGAACCAGATTTCGCGGGCCTTCTTCTGCCCCACAATGCGCGCCAGGTAGCTGGCCCCGTATCCGCCATCGAACGAACCCACTTTGGGTCCGGTCTGCATGAAACGGGCGTTCTCCGCAGCAATGGACAGATCGCACAACACGTGCAGGACATGCCCACCGCCTACGGCCCAACCGGCAATCATGGCAATGACAGGCTTTGGACACGTCCGGATTTCACGCTGGAAATCAAGCACGTTCAGGCGCATGACCCCCGAGCCTTCTTCTACGTACCCGGAGTCGCCACGGATTTTCTGGTCGCCGCCTGAGCAGAAGGCGTCCGGGCCTTCACCCGTCAGGATGATGACGCCGATCTGGTGGTCATCCCGGGCATCCTGCAATGCCTGGCGCATTTCGGATACGGTCAGCGGGCGGAACGCATTCCGCACTTCGGGACGGTTGATGGTAATCTTGGCAATACCCTCTGCCTTTTCGTAGCGGATATCCGTGTAGGATCCGGCTGCTTTCCAGTCGACGACGGCCATGCTTTCAGGAAACGGGCTGGTTCAAAAATCGGAAGAGGACGTCAAGATACGCGTCCGGGGCATCGCGGTGGACCGTGTGCCCGGCCCCATGAACCTCATGAACCCGGATTCGCTCCGACGCATGCTGCAGTCCCCGGTAGATTTCAGCATATTTTCGATCGAGTCCCCCGCACAACAACATCGTGGGTTGCTTGCGCGCCGTAATGAACGAACGGAAGTCGTCCTGACCTCCCAGCGAACACGCGCGGAGCACCTGGGCCAATGCATCGGGGTCGCCCGTTTCGGCAGCTGCGATCCGCGATCCAATGTCGGCAGGAGGATGACCGTCCTGTAGAAACACATCCTGGTGGTACCAGTCGCGCAGGAATTGCCGGAATGCATCCGTACCTGTGCAGCGAGCGAGGCGGTCTGCGGTTGCGGCATCGGCTGCCAATCGGCGGGCCCGGTCGGCGCCGGCCGCGAGTCCCGGGTTCGCCGATTCAAGCACCATGCGGTGAACGCGGTCCGGCGCCGACCGGGCCATATGGAGTGCAACGCGACCGCCGAGTGAATACCCCACCAGGTCAAATTCTGACGCCTGAACGGTCCGCAGCACATGGTTGGCCACGGCTTGCAGGGACTCCGGGCGTATTCCGCTCGACAATCCGTGCCCCGGCAAGTCGGGCGCAACGACGCGGCAGTCGTGCTCACGAGCCGTTCGGTCCAGCAGGGTCGCGCCACAGGCACCGGAACCCATGAAGCCGTGAAGCCAAACCACCGTGCGGCCCGTCATGGCGCCGGCACGGGTACCTGGCTGCGCAGATGCGTCTGCAGGTCCTTCAGCAGCCGGGTTTGCTCGGCAACGTTGTCGCCGCGTTGGGTCCGGACTTCGATGAGAACACCGGTGGTCGCCGTGTGGGCACGACGGACTGCCAATCCGACATCCGGAAGGGTTTCCGGACGATCGTATTCCATGCCAAACAGCTCTGCAGCCGCCGGGAACGTGCGACCGTGCGGTGTGCCGAAGAAAGGTTCGAAGACATCCTCCACGTGGGCAACCGGCAGGTACGAAAAGATGCCACCACCGTCGTTGTTGATGACCACGACGGTCACATTCCGGGCTGACAGAAGGGAGTTCAGGTCATGCAGCAGCGTCAGGTCACCGAGCACGACCGTGCATCGTCTGCCGGCTGCCTGCGCAGCACCGATGGCCGTAGCGATGGTGCCGTCGATTCCGGAGGCTCCCCGGTTCACGATCACGGGGACGCCCGGTCCGTCGGCCATTGCAAACGTATCTGCATGACGCACCGGGTTGCTGCTTCCGAGCACCAGCGGCGCGCCGGGATCCAGTGCCTGCAGCACCGCACGAACGATGGCCTGCTCTGTGAAACGATGGGCCAGTTCTTCATGGACCCAGGCGGTCGCGGCCTCGTCGAGGCGACGCCACATGCCGGACCAGGAAGGGTCGGAAGGCGCGGCCTGTGTTGACCCCAGCGCCGTTGCCAGTGCTGCAAGGCACGTCCCGGCGGGTGCGACGACGCGGTCGGTGACGGCATGTACGGGATCAATGCGCTCTGCGCTGTCATCGGCCACGATCCAACGGGCTGGACGAACATCCGACATGAACTGGTGCCAGCGCTTTGATACCGGCGGACGCCCGATCTGGATGACCAGGTCAGGAGCCAGTGATGACCAGCGGTCCCGGTCCCTGAGCACGGCATCGAAGTGCGTAACACAATCGGGAAGCCCCTCCTTGCGCCCCAGGCGGCCCTGGGAGGCAACATCGGCCAACACGGGCACTCCTGTCATTGACGAAACAATCGGGCCGACAGGGGCCGCAACGGGCAGCCTGCCGAGAAGGATGAGGGGCCGGCGGGCCGATTGCAACGCGCCGGTGAACAACGCGTCGACGTCAGGAACAGCTGCTCCCGGGACGCTGACCTCTGTGTACGGCCCGCCGGCCCCCAGCCATGATTGCAGGTGTGGGGGCACATCAGGTGTCGTAGGCTCCGCCCCGTGGAGCGGCTCCCTGAACATGCAGTTGAGGTGGACCGGACCTTCGGCCGATCGGCGCACCGCATGGTCCACGGTGGTCAGTACAACCTCGGCCGGTACGTCGACGGATGGGGGTGGCATGTCGAAGGCCCACACCACATCCCGACCGAACAAACCTGGTTGGACAATGGTCTGATTGGCAGAGGTCGCCCGCAGTTCGGGTGGACGGTCGGCGGTCAACAGGATCATTGGAATGCCTTCCAGGCGGGCCTCGGCGACTGCCGGGTGACCATTCGCGACCGCCGTACCGGAGGTCGTGATCCACGCCGCGGGACGTCCGGTCATGCGGGCCCATCCGAGCGCCATGAAGGCGGTGCCCCGTTCATCGACATGCATGGAAACCTGTGCCCGTCCATTCCGGGCGGCGGCCACGACGAGAGGCGTGGAACGCGACCCCGGGGCGGCAAAAAACATCGTGACCCCGTTGCGCACGAGCTCTTCCATCAACAGGAAGGCCCATAACTCCGTCAGACGCGCATCATGGTGTGGCATTGCGTACCGAGACCCCCAGGATGCGCGTGAAATCAGTGATTTTCTGCTCGATTTCGAGCCACTCCGCGCCGGGTTCCGATCCGCTCACGATACCGGCACCGGAATACAGGGTCAGGGTGCGGTCGCTGACCATGCCGCACCGTAGCGCCACGGCGAATTCCGCTGAATCCCGGCCTACCCAACCAATCGGGCCGGCGTACCATCCGCGGTCAAAGTCTTCAAGGGACTCGATGACATCGAGTGCATCGGACGTCGGGGCGCCACCGACGGCTGGAGTGGGGTGCAAGGCTCCCAACAGGTCGAAGTCGGAAATGCCCTTACGCAACGTACCCGAGAGCCGCGAATAGAGATGGCGACCACCGGCCAGTTTCATTTCCGATGCCACTTCATCGACTGTGACGGCATCGCAATACTGCTGCAGTACGCTACGGATGCATTCCCGCACAAACCCGTGCTCTCGCTGGTCCTTTTCGCTGGCCAACAGAGAGTCGCGATAGGCCTCGTCGTCCTGGAACGTGTGGCCACGCGGGCGTGTGCCGGCCACGGCTTCGGAAAAGACTTCGCGCCCCCGACGGAAAAACAGACGCTCGGGTGTGGCCCCCACGAAACAGGCGCCAGCGTTCGATTCGAACAAGAAATGAAAGCAATTGGGCGTGGCCTCCTGCAACGCATTCAACAAGGCAAGGGGATCGACTTCCCTGTCGAAGTTCAGGTCCACCCTGCGAGCCAGGACCACCTTCTGGAGGACATCCCGTGAAAACGCATCGAGCGACCACTTGACCTGCGATTTCCAACCATCGAACCCCGGGTTGTCCCGGCGCCCGATGGGCGTGGGCACTTCGGTGACGTACGCACCGGTCGGAAACGACAGACCATCGACTTCGGCCAGGATGGCAGGCAACCGTCCTGTATCCTCCGGAAGAATGAGGTTGCAACACAGAAGCGTGCGCTGGCCGCGCTGGTGCAATTCGAAACGGGGCAGCACGAACCGGTACGATGGAAACGAAAACCAGTCCCGGTGCCCATGGCGTTCGGCATCGAACCGGATGCCTCCGTAGTACCTGGGGCCAGCGCCGGGTCGCTGAAGGACATCGTCCAATTTATCACTTACGGCCGACCACGCCGGCACACCGCTCCCCTCCACCAGGCTCGCCGCTCCCGTCATGGCAACGCGGTCGTCGGCATGGCGCCCTCGCCAGTAGAGGCGTGGGCCCTTCTGGGCCGCAAGCCACGAAAACGGGTCCATCGACGATACAGGGACCTCAATGCGCACGAGACGACGGTCTTCCGGCTCGTGGGCTGCCAATTGCCGCTCAATCGCCTTCCTCAGGCGATCGGCCGTGCTTCGCGTATCAATGTCCGGAGTCTGTATGGATACCACCTTCACTGTGATGGACCAGGTTTGGCCGCGCGCAATATACGGGTCTTGCCGGGATTCGATTCAACCCATTACTTGCGGCGATAATTCCAGAGCTTCACCATGGTGTCTTCCATGGCCTCCACCTCGTCCGTGTAGGCTCCGAGTGCGAATGCATACCGGATCATGAGGTTGCGCAACGTCCGGTCCGGTGCCGGCAACCGAGTCGATACGCCCGGTGCACGTGCTACCAAGGGGGCCGTCAGGCGGTCGATGATCCCCCACCGGAACAACACAAACCCGGCCAACCCGACCACCATGGCATCCAAGTGGCCGGACATGGCCAATGCACTCAGGACAAAAACATACATGAGCCCCTGGAATATGGGCGATGCAAGACGCCGCGCCGCACGAGCCAGTCCCGGACGCACCAGAATGGGTCCCCAGACGGCCAGGAACAGGAAGGTTGCCAACGAAGCAACAACGGCCTGCCAGGTCCCCGTCATTGCCAGCGCGGCCAGCAACATCCAGATTCCGGCGTGCGTCGGAATACGCGCCCAGGCCGTGGCTTCGGCGATGAGCCGGTTCAGGCCGATGCCCGAGACGACATCCGGTGAAAATGCCGTGAGGCTTTCGACTGTGGTATGGAACCAGATCCCCTCGGCTGTGAAAAGCCCCATGGGCAATTCCACGAACGAGACGTCCGGGGCACCTTTCCTACTCATTCCGCAAAACGTCGTAGTACCGAAGCCCGCCCGGCTCCCATCGCGGTTGCACCACGTTCAGTCCCGGCGGTGTATGCAGGAAGGGGACCACCATACCTGTTTCATCGTCCCGGATGGCCCGGTACGGGACCTCGAGGTACAGATCATCGGACTCCATGGCCCGGTCGAATTGCGCCACGGGAATCTGGTAGGTGAGTTCAACCCGTGATGGGTCGAGCGACACGTCCTGGCCTGCCGGAATATCCGTTACGCGCACATCCACGATGCGGCGGGCCTCCGTGAACTCCTGGACGTCGGCAAAATACTGGATAGCCGATGCATCGAGCGAAATCAGACCTGCCAATGAATCGGACAGGGCAAGCATGACCGAGACGGTGTCGCCCACACCCCCGATGGTCCGACGTTCCGTAGGCCAGGAGCGGAGATTCCGGACGATGGACTGGGCTCCGGAAACGGTTACGGAGTCGGGGCGGACCCGCGCCGGCGGAAGAATGCGGTGCCCGGGTTGGAGTTGGAGCTGGATGCGTGCATCCACCGGAACACGGACCCATTCGATGGGCTCCGTGACGATTTGTACCGTCCGGGGGGTCACGGATTGAAGCGAGACGTTCTTGATGGCCTCCTGGGCAGCCGGCTGCATGTCTACTTCCCCTTCACCGATGGTGAGGAGAAGCGTCGGCGGGTTGTAGTGGAGGCGCAACAACTGGACGCCCTCGCCTTCCACCTGGACCCGCACACTGCTGGGTGGCAGCTCGGTCAGGGCCATGCCGTCGGGCAACCGCGTGACACTTGTGGGTAGTTCGATGACCTGGGTGTAGGTTTCCTGGAGGGAGAAAACGAACCAGAGCAGACTCGCGGTCAGGAAACACAGGCTAATGACGAGCCCCCTGCGCTGAGGTTCAATCTCGTCCCCGATTGAAATGGTGCCGCGTTGGTTGAACAGCGCGCGGAACCGGTCATTCATGAATTGGGACGGGGAGGGCACAGCAGGTTACCGGTCACGACAGCCTGGGAACGAGCACTTTCAGCAGGTCTGCCTTGTTGGCGCGGGCTATTTCACGGCCCTGGATGGGAAGGTTATCGATGGTGCGCGCAAGGGCACGCAACTCCCTGACGGTCATGTCTTCAAGATCGGTCGCCGGCGCAGCAGCCTGCATACGACGTACGGCGTCATCCGGCCGGGGAATGACATGGCTGGAAACGAGGTCTCCAACGCGTGCGGCGGCGGCCCGTCCCGCGTCGACCGCGGCCTGGACGGCTGACGTATCGCCTTCGACCGTAACGGTCACAAGTGCCGCCACCGTCTGCTCCATGCCTACCAGTCGTACACTGGATGCCTTGGACATGGCATCGGCGGCCTCAATGGCCGCCACCAGTCCGCGGGTTTCGATGAAACCCAGTGCAGATGATGCGGATTCCGCCATGGGACCGATCAGTCTCCCAGGCCCGTTGGCAGAATGGCCTCGACGTCATCGTGCGGACGCGGAATGACATGTACGGAAATGAGCTCACCGACACGCTCTGCCGCAGCAGCGCCGGCATCGGTTGCAGCCTTCACGGCACCGACGTCTCCACGGACCATGACCGTTACGTAGCCACCGCCGATTTTTTCCTTGCCAATGAGGCGAACGCGGGCCGCTTTGACCATGGCATCGGCCGCTTCAATGGCCCCTACGAGGCCACGTGTCTCGATCATTCCGAGTGCGATTCCGTAATCTTCTGACATTGCACGCTGAGGTTATTGCTGCATCAATATAGATGCACTGTCCGCGTTTGTCAAAGCCGGGGGAGCACGCGATCATAGACCTGGACGAGCGGACGGGCCGTGGCATCCCAATGGTACCGGTCTCGGACTGCGTCATGACCACGAATCCCCATTTCAGCGGCGGCATCGGGATGGACCAGCAACGCGGAAACGGCCTCCGCCAGTGCTTCGGAGCTACCCGAGGCGTAGGTGCTCCCGGAGCAGGCATCGTCCAGGATGCGGACCAGCGGGCGGCAGTCCGATGCTACTACCGGTAACCGCATGACCATGTAGTGGAACAGCTTGTGGGGAATCGTATGGTCGGTGTGTGCGGTCTTCAGGTGGGGAATGAGTCCGATCGTGGCGGCCGCCATATATGACTTCACACGCTCCTGGGGTTGCCAGCCGGTAAACAGAATGGCATCGGCAACGCCGGACCGGGCGGCACGCTCCTCGAGCTCACTGCGCGTAGCGCCGTCTCCCACAAGAACGAGCCGAACGTCCGGGTGGCGCGCCACCAGAGATGGCATGGCATCGACCAGGTGTTCAAGCCCACGGTGCCGGTCCATGCCACCCGTGTACAACAGGATCCGGTGATCCCCTTGCCCGATGTCGACGGGGTCCGCCGGCCATGCATCGAATTCCTCCAGGCGCACGGTATTCGGAACGACGGTGACGTGTTCTGCCGGCAATCCACGCGCGACCAGACGTTCAGCCATTTCTTCGATGACCACCACCAAGTGGTCCACTTTCCGGGACCATCGGTCTTCCAGGACCTGCCAGCGCTCGGGCCGCACCACCCATTTCCCGGGAGCCTTCGTGCTCCACGCGTAGGACCGGAGGGCTTCGACCCAGTTCTCGTGCATGTCCCCGATGACGGGAATGCCCAATGACCGGCCCGCTACGAGCGCCGGCCCGAAGAGATACAGGTCGTGCGCATGGAGGGCGTGCACCGGGTACCGCGCGTGGATACGGCGAACCTTGGAGCGTACAAAGAGGTGCAGCAGAGGAATGGTCCCCGCCAGTCCGCGCATCTTGTTCCGCAATTGGGCCGGAATGCGCTCCCGGATGATCCGGATGGGCCCCAGCCACTCCTCACGCGGCCGTTTGTCGGGAGCAATGGCCATGATGGTGACCTCGTATCCTTCGGCGCACAGGGTCCGGGCCTCGTTTTCCACCCGCAGATCGGGCGGAAAGTCCTGATCCAGGATCATGAGGATATGGCGCGATGGCTGTGTCATGCGGCTCCGTCAACCAGCAGTCGTGCAATGCATGCCGACGCGCCTTCGCCATCGTCCCGCTGTCCGAAAACCGGTGGATTTCCTGTCGGTTGCTGTTGTACGGCCTCGAGGATGCGCCCGGTGTCGGCTCCGACCACCTGATTCCAGCCACCCTCGAGGGTTTCCGTCCACTCGGTTTCGTCCCGCAAGGTGATGCAGGGCGTGCCGAGCCAGACGGCCTCTTTCTGCAGTCCACCGGAGTCGGTGAGTGCGCAGCGGGCATTCAGGACCAGCGTCAACATGGACAGATACGATAGCGGCGTGACGAGCTCAATGGTTGGCGCGAGGTCGAGCGTTTCGATCCGGCTCCGGGTCCGTGGGTGAACGGGCAGGACAACCGGCAGGCCGACCTGACCGAGCGCCTCGAAAATGCTCCGGAGTCGTGCGTCATCGTCGGTATTTTCGGCGCGATGCACCGTGGCTACGGCATACGTGCCGGCTGCGTGGTGTGTCACATCGGACAGGGGCGTGCGTTCCGCCGCCCGGGACGCGAAGAACCGTGTGGCATCGAGCATGACATCGCCCGACATGTGAACACCCCGCGTCATGCCTTCGTCCTTCAAGTGCTGTACCGCCGTGGGCGTGGGGCAAAACAGGAGGTCGCTGATCCGGTCGGTCACAATGCGGTTGATTTCCTCGGGCATGTGCCGGTTGAAGGACCGCAATCCGGCTTCGACGTGATCGACGGGGATGTGCAGCTTTGCGGCCGCAAGTGCGGCGGCGAGCGTGGAATTGGTGTCGCCATAGACCAGCACGCGATCCGGTCCCAGTTGCCGGAAGGCGTCTTCCAGGGCGGTCATCATGCCGGCCGTCTGAACCGCGTGGGACCCCGACCCCACAGCAAGATTCCGTTCGGGGGCCGGAATGCCCAGCTCATCGAAGAAAACCTGGCTCATGTCCCCGTCATAGTGCTGACCGGTATGGATCAGGTGTTCGGTGATGCCGGCGGCAGCCAGTGCATGGCTTACCACGGCTGCCTTGATGAACTGGGGGCGGGCCCCGACGACGGAACAGATGGTCATGATATCAGGTCGTTCAAATAGGTCGATAAGTGATGGGTCTGGGCACGGCGCGACCAGGGACTCGCGGCCTCGGGCGTGGCTCCGGGCTGCGGGGCGCCGGCCTTCCAGGCCGCATGGGCGGTATCGATGGCAGCACCAATGCCATCCACGTCGTCGTAGGCAAACACGCGGCCGGCGCCCGCAGCCCGAAGAATCCGGTCGGCCTCCCCGCCCGGCTCACCCAGTCCCAGGACCGGACGACCACTGGCCAGGTACTCGTAAATCTTGCCCGTTACGATGCCGGCGCCATCAGTGACCCGGTTGATGGGCAGAAGCAACATCGACGCTCCCTTCATGAATGCGATGGCTTCGGAGTGCGGCACGTACGCGTGGCGCTCCACGCTGAGGCGCGGCAACCCGGCGGCTCGTCTCGCGTCCTGCAGCGTGGCCAAGCGCCTGTGGATGCTGCCATCCACGTTGCCAACAAGCACAAGGGAGATGTCGGGCCACCGGTCCGTGGTCAACATGGACCATAGCGGTTCGGGATCCCGCGCCGGGCCCATGTTTCCGGTGTGGACCACTGAAAACCCGCCCAACTTCCGGGCCGTGACAGCCTCGAAATCGGATGGGTCAAACCCGTTCGGAATGACCTCGAAAGGAAAGCCGGTCTCCGATTCCATCCAGGCAGCTACTTCGTTCGTCACCGTGACTCGAATATCGGCCAGCGTCAACGCATGGTCACGAATGAGACAATCCAGATCGCCCGCCGGCGCCGACGTCGGCAGCATGTGCCGATAGGCCACATCGGGCCATGCATCTCGCAAATCTGCGATCCACGGTATGCCGAATCTCTTTTTCAGGTGGGCCCCAACCAGATGGGCTGAATGGGGCGGCCCGCTCGTGACCACGGCATGCACAGCATGCCGTTTCATGAGCGAGCGGGCCGCCCGTACGGCAAATGGTACCCATCCCACGCGCGCATCGGGCAGGAATAGATTGGCCCTCACCCAACGCGACACGCGCTCACGCAGGTCCGGTTCGTGGCGGTCGGCCAGGAAGCCAACGCCAACGGCCGATTCCTTGCGCAGCCCCATGAGTCGAGCGTACACGGCATAGGGATCCCAGGACCGGGTTCGAATGACCTCCAGACCCATCGGGATATCCTGCTCCAGTTCCGTGTCCAGGTCAGGAAATGCCGCGTGCTCCGGATCCACGGTCAGGACAACCGGCTCCCAGCCGCATTCGCGGAGGTATTTGGCCACCTTCAGCATGCGCTGCACACCGGAGCCGCCAGACGGAGGAAAGTAATATGATACCAGCAGGACGCGCTTCACGAACGACGCCGAACGAACCAGAGCCCGAGCAGCAGGAGCAACGACCCATAGACCAGGGCTGATGCCACACCGCTGATCCACATGCCGGCCGTGTGTGTGGCCGGTTCGAATGACAACTCGAGGGTATGCTCACCGGCCGGAATGACCATGCCACGGAGGAGGTAGTCTACCTGGACGATATCGATTTCTTCGCCATCGAGCCGTGCCACCCAACCGGCTGGATAGTACACCTCACTGAGTACGAGCATGCGTTCCCGTTCGGTTGACAGGCGGAAGGACATGCGCTGACCTCCCTCCCACGAGATGCGTGATACCGACGTCAGGCTGTCGGCGCCCGATGGCCCTGAAAGCCGCGCAGCCAATTCGGCGTCCTGCGGAAACACGATGGCCTCCGTGTAGGGATCGAACGATGCCATCTGCATGGTGTCCCACGCCGACTCAGGTGAATCGGTGACGGTGACGCTGTCCACGAACCAGGCGCGCCGCGTGGCGGACGGTGCCGCAAAAACCGACATGCCGGTGCGGTCATCCTGGAATGCCAGTTGCCAACCGACCGGTCCGCGGTCGGCGACCAGATACTGGACGTTCATGAGCTTCAGGGCCCGTTCATTCAGCCCGGTCCTTCCGGGCGTAAACAACATGTGGTCCAGGAAGTCCTGATAGACCCGCAGTTTCGCTGCTGTGTAGCCGCCGAGGGACTCATAGAAAAACGAGGGACGTCCATTCTGCGAAGGATCGCGGCCGAACTCGAAGGACAACACACGGAATGACCCTTCGCCGCCGGCTTCCGCTTGCCGATCCAGCAGCCACGAATCATACGGAAGCACGGGTATCTCATCGATGACAGATTCGGATTCGGTCAATATGTCGGCATTCACATACCGGCGACCGACACCTCCCAGGTCCACAACGACCAGCAATACAAACGTCCCGGCGACGGCCCATCCGGGAATCGATCTCCGGTGATACAGGAAAAGAACGATGGCCGCGAGCAAAAGAATCAGCAGCGTGCGCCGTGCATCCTTCGAAAACAGTTCGATCCTGGATTCGTACCGTCTGGCCATTTCCTCCCGGATGACCTGAGCCACCTGCGGTTCATCGCCCCGGACCGTCGGATACTGGGCCTGGACCTGTCGCAGGATCTGCGTCTGTTCGCCGGGCTTCTCGAAATCCAGTACGGTGCCGCCCATTACATACAGCAGGCCCACGACCGCAATACAACCACCCGCGACGCGCATGGGTGTCCACGACATCCATGTGGCCTTCCTGGCGTCACGGGAGCCATCCAACAGCGTTGCCAGGCCCGTTGCTGCCAGCAAGGACAGGAAGAGTGCCACCATGCTGAGCCACGTTTCTGGCACACGGAACGCCGCGAAAAGGGGAAACCACTCGAACATGGGCCTGTTCAGGACCGGAAAGTACTCGCCGAGTGAAAACAGGGTCATGAAAACGATGGCTGTGACGAGCGGCCACGTGGCCTTCCTGCGCGTACCTGTCATGCCAACGATGGCCATCAATACAACAAGCCCTCCGATATAGTGCGGGCCGGCCGTGAAAATCTTGGGGCCCCAATAGGTGGTCCCGCTGCCCCCGTAGGCATCGGCAATCAATAACGTCAGCAGTTCGCCCACTCCCTGACTCCATGCCATGGCGTAGTCCCATCCCATGCCTCCCTGCGCGCCACCTGAAGCAACCCCGCGGATGGTGAAGTCCGCGAATTCAGCGTGGGACAGGTATGGCTGAGCGACGAGTGCCAGCCCCAGCACCGATCCAAGCAGGACCCAACCATTCGTTGCAAGGAACGTCCGGATTTCACCCGCCCGCATCCTGGTCACGGCTTCGAATGTCCACCAGATGCCGGCACCGATGACAGCGTAATACGTGATCTGGACGTGACCCGCTCGAAGATTGGCTGCGACAGCCGCAGCGAAAAGCAGGGAGGCCACCAAACCGGGGCGTTTCAGGAGATGAAAAAACGCCGCCAGAAGCCAGGGAGCCCACGCCAAGGCGATGAACTTCGAATTGTGGCCAGCAATGAGGATGACCGGCATGTAGGTGGTCAGACCATACGAAACGGCCGCAAACAATCCAGCCAGGGGCTTCTCTGTTACAACCCAACCCAGCAGGTACATACCCGCAAACATGAGGAAGAGATGGGACGACGGCCAGAACCAGTCCCGCAACACCCGCATGATATCGTCCGGTTGAGGGATGCCCGTTTCAGGCGATATCATGTACGCCGGCATGCCACCGAATGCGTGCCCTGCCCACAGGCCCGGTTCACCTGTGGCGTCTTCAAACGCAAGCACGGACTGGGCCATACCTCGCCAATTCACGGTATCGCTGGCAATGATGGACTGGCCACTGAAATGTACCGGTGCGAAGAAACCGACCGCGGTGATCAGCAACACGCCCAGGCACATGGCATGTTTGCGTGTCAGTGACAGGTCCAGCCACCAGGTTGTCGGGTTTGCTTTGGAACGCACGGCTGCCATGATTCAGGAGATTGATTCTGTAACGGAATGAGGCAAACTACGCGTCGGCCTCCCATGCAGCCAATTCGTTTTCCATTACGGTTCGTACCGACGTCATCAACGCATCCGTCTGTTTCCGGTCGCCCGCCACTACCTGAATAGGTTCGCCGACAACCACGTGGACGACGCCCGGACGACACCGACGTGTTTTCTCGTTGCAGATGTCCCATCCGTTGAGGATGGTGACCGGTACGACAGGCACACCGGCTTCAATCGCCAACTGGAATGCACCCCTCTTGAACGTGCCAAGTGAGGCCGAGTACGATCGGGCTCCTTCCGGAAAGATGATGACGGACAACCCGTTGCGAATACGCTCGCCGGCCACTCGCATGCTCTCGATGGACTTTTTCGGATGCGATCGATCAATGAATACTGACGGGGATGCCCGGATGGCCGGCCCCAGGAATGGGGTCTTGGCCAGCTCCGCCTTTGCCACCCATCCGAACGGACACGGAATGGCAATACCCGCTACGGGAATATCGATAGCAACCTGATGATTACACGCAAAGACGTAGGCCGCCGACGGGTCCAACGGCGATCTCACGGTGGTCTGAACCCGGATGCCCATGCCGAGAAGCATGGAGCCTCCCCAGAAGCGGGACCAGTCCCGGAAGACTGTATTTCTGCGCGAGATTGCCTGATGGGAAATGGAGCCTACCGCAGACACGATGGTCATGCAGGCAGCCCAGAACCCGCCCCAGATGAACCAGAGCCTCGAACCACGGGGTACGCCGTCCATATAACCGGGAATGCTAAATGCCTTTGTTGAACCTGCCGCCCCATATACCTTGTGATCCGTCATGAGGTCCAACATTACATACGCATGAACAGAATTCCATTCATACTGGTAGCCCTTGCCTGTTTCCTTCCGACGTCGGGATACGCGCAGTGGCGCGCCCAGATCGATGTAGGCGTGGCTGGTTCGACACTCAGGGGAGACACGATCTCTGACACATCGGTGATTGCCCGGCTGTCCGGCGGAGGTGGGCTGCAATACACGTCACCGACAGGATTCATCTTCGAGCCGAGTGTACAATACACCGTCAAAGGAGCAGGTCTCGATGGCGTGATAGATGGCATACCGGTGCGGGCCACGTCCGAACTGACGTACCTGGAGATTCCCCTTCTGTTGGGCTATCGATGGGATGCATCCCGACGTGTACACCCGAAAATACTTGTCGGACCTGCGTTTGCGTACCAACTCGATGCCCAGATCACATACCAGGCACGATCAGGTGGCATTGAACAACAGGACGATGACGATTCGGTCCAGGGGAAGGACATGGGCCTCATGGTCGTCCTCGCATCGGAATTCACTGTTGGCGGAGAAACGCTCGTGACCGGTCTTCGCGGTGTACTTGGCCTGACAAACATCCGCACCGAGAATCCTGAGCTCTACAACTCGACCGTGGGACTGTTTGTAGGTATCATTTTTTGAAGGCGGCCCGGGTCGCACGGATGAACGCTGTGGCAAGCCGCAATCCGTTTTTCCCTGTTTCGGCACCGCCGAACTCGAGCAGCACATCACCGGAAAACCCCTGTGCCCTCATGGCTTTGAGAAACACGGTCCATGACTGTTGCACCGTGTCCTGATCGACAAGGTCCTGCACGACGCACCGGCATCGAACCAGGCCGATGTCCGAAGCATTCCCGTTCCATGACCCCGGATCGAGTGGTCGCGTGACGGTCCGCCGGAAGCCAGGGTGATCCACGGCAGAGACCAGGGAGGGCACCCTGTCGTCGTCCTCCGGGTCAGGCACCAGCACGGTTTGTCCCGCTGTGACCGCAAGGTCGACCAATCGCCGATACGGCTCATCCGGAATGGGCCCATCCCCATCCATGGACTCAACCACGGACGCTCCTATACCCAACCGCCGGTTGAAGGCCAGGATGTCTGAAAACCGCAACAGGTCGTTCATCCAGGCGGCAACATCCTCTACGTGACCGGAGAAAACATCGGTCGCGGACAGCATGATATCCACCTCTTCGTCCTCGATACGCTTCCGCAAAGGAGCTTCGTTCACGTCCGGTATGCGCTGGGCATGCTTCCCGACCGTACGCAGCTCCAAGCCATCCACACCCCACAGACCGGCATAGTGGACCATACGGTCGAGGTCCCGGGTGACGGGTTCAGGTTGCCAGAGAATCATGGGGTGTCTTCGAGCCAGGTGAGTACGGTATCCTTCCAGTTCATGGCAGCGTCCAGCGCCGTTTCCAGTCGTGCGTCGGAGAGCAGTTCATTGCGCCGAATCAACAACGGGGCAAACAGATCTGCATCGGATCCGACCACCTCCGGATTCCAGTCGCCGAAACAGGACGTGCCCATGCCGACGAGCAGTACGGCCTGGATATGGTTCCGATCCCACGGTAGATGCTCCTGGACCCACTTGGCACCCTGGCATCCTTCCTCGATGCCGGACACGGCCAGAAAAAGTGTGCTCCCGCGGTAACTTCGCTTCATGTCCTGTCGGCGGGACGCTTCCTCCATGGCAGCGAGCATGCTCACAAGACCAACACCGGAATCCGACCCATCTGTCCAGGCAGACGCTCCCTGCAGCCCCTGTCCATCCATGCGGGCGATCACCACCCGAAGGGAGTCACGTTTCAAGGGGTGCGTCCCCGGCAAGAACCCTCCGACCACGAACCCGGAGAGGACGCGCTCCTCCAGTTCCATCTGGATCCGGACCGATGCCGTTGACGATCCGAGAGGTAGACGCCGCAGTGCTGAAGGCAACCACATCATGCGCATGGCCGACCCCGAACCCGTGTATGGGCCCGGGCGGATGGCTGTCGAGTCGAGTACGAGTCGCTCCGAACGCACATAGGGCCCACCGGCCAGGCGCTGCGTCATGGTACCCTCGGCGCTGTGGCGGTCCACCAGGTAGGCAATACCGTGCACAAACCGGATGGTGTCGGGAGATACCAGTCGGACGTCGACCTCTCCCAGCACATGCTTCTGCAGCGGATACATCCACCGGTACTCCCCCTCCATGAAGGGCTGGAGGTGGGCACCACCCATGAGTCCAGCCACCCAAGATGCCGTTCTGACACCTCCACGGAGTCCGGTTTCCCGGCCTTCGAACTCCGGACTCTCCACCAGCTCAAGCAATCGCACAACGTGGGACCGACTGTCACCCAAGGCCGAGGGGTCGCCGTTCGGATCAACGCTGCGGCACGACACGAGTAGACCGGCAATCGCACCAGCCAGCACAATCGTGGTACCCCATCGCCTGAGCCGGAAAGGATTCGTACACTGGACTTCCATGGAAGCGACCGACGGGACATTGGAAAGGGATGGGCAGCCGCAAGGTACGTTTGCTGCGTGGATCCACGAAAACAATACAGAACTGGCCATCAGGGCCGTTCAATGTACGTTCTTGGTTTTTTTCGCGGTACTGGCATTCCTGACGCGCCCCGGCATCCTCGAATGGGTACTCGTATTCCTGGTTCCGACGCTGCTTCTGATCCACGTGGTACACCAGGTTGTGCGCACATTCGTCGCAGGACGACACATGGTATTCGAGCGGGCGTTCATGATGGACCTGATGCAGGAAGGGGCCATGGAATCATGCCTGCAACCCGACCATACGTTTTGGTCGAACAGTCATACGCTGCAAGCCCTTCGGTCACTGGACGTTCGGCCGGGATTCGACCGCATGGTCCGGCAGGGCGTTCAGGAGGAGTTGCGCGGTGCCCTGGATGTGACATGGTCCATGTTCAAGGGCTACGGTACGCGTCTCAACATCTCGCTGTATCTGGCGTGGCTGGTGATGATCGGGGTGCATGCCGGACCCATCTGGTTTGTCTTGACCGGGGTGGTCTTCATTGTCGGCTTGGCCGGGGCGGAAATCCTCACCATCAGAATCCAGTCCAGACAGGGTGCCCGTCTGCAGGCGGTCAAGGACGAAACAGCCCGGACGTGCATTGAAATACTGCGCAACGAAACAGGGCGCGCCGCTGAAGCGGCGCGCCCTTTTCGGCGGACGGAACCCATCCGCAATAAACCTTGGATCCGCAGGAATCAGTCGCGCTGACCACCTGTCATGTCGCCCGTTTCCACATCCTTCCGGACGCCGGTATTGAACTGCTCCAGCGCGCGACGGATGGCTGCCCGCTGCGCCTCGAGCATGTCCTGCGGCAATTGCTGAGCCATCCGGGTGCGAACAGGATCGACGATTCTTGCCTGGAGTGCAATTACCAGCTCCTTCTGGGTCACCTGCTTCTGGGACTTGCCGAAGATGTAACGCAATCCGAAGAACCAACCCGGCAAGTCCTTCAGAACCGGAATGCCACTCCGGGAAACCGTTTCATCGGTGCTGTACAATCCACCGATGACGGTTTGTTCTCCGTCCAGCAATACAACCTGCGTAGTCGCTGAACTGCGGTCAATGATGGGGCCTGCGGCAGATGGCCTGCTTCCGGACTTCTCAACGTTCACATTCAAGTGAACGAAATCCAGCGTTGGTGCTCCAAGCGTGTCGGACAGTGCTTCCGTGATAATGGTCGGCGTCACATTGACGATGATTCCGGTCTTGAACAATTCGGTTACGGTATTGCCGGAAAAGTCGCGGATCTGGATCGGCACATCGGATCCAATCTGGGTATTGCCCTCATGACCACTTTGAACGGTTACTGAAGGACTGGCGACCGTGTTACCGAAACCCTGTGTCTCCGCTACCCGGAAGAGCCGATTGAGGTCGGAGAAGTTGATCCTGTCCGGCGACTCAAGGATATCATCGAGTCCGGCAAACATCTTATCCGTTTTCACGCTGAAATTCAATGCGCCACCACCAGCCGAGCCGCTTGCGGACGACCCGGACCCTGAAGTGCCACCTGATCCACCTGATCCACCTGAAGCAGAGCCGAAGATGATGCTCCAATCAATGCCCGATTGACGGGCCTTCGTGTGGTTCAGTTCAAACAGGACGGCATTGATCTCGATTTGGCGTGTGTCGAGCGTGGCAGGCGCAAGCGTGTTGCCCGTGCCGCCAGCTCCACCGGCCCGGTTACCGGACGTGGCAGCGAGGACGGGGTTGGCGTCACGGATGACAGGCGTATCGGGAACGGCTTCAATGAGGAAGTAGCGCTGTGTCTCGCGATGTTGGAGACCATTGTACTGGAGCACGAGCTCGAGGGCATCCAGGAAATGCATACCCGAAATGGAGATGCCTATCGGCGTCTCGCGGCTTTCTCCATCAATGACCTCCTTGCCCGTAACCCGCTTGAAAATGGGGTTCAGGAACTCCACGAACGTATCGAACGGCGTGGATGGCAAAAACGAGACCAGTTGGTCGGGCGGAATGTACGTCCGGATCTGCCGTTCGGCAGCATCCTGGGCGTGTGCTCCGGGAACGACCGTGCACAAGGCAGTGATCAGGAGAAACAGAATGGCAAGTTTGGTACGCATAGCGAATCAGAATTTCTGGGATGGTGCAAGCTGGACGGGACCGAGTGCCTGTCGGAACAGGTCTCCCGTATCGAGCACCATTTCAATTTCATCAATGATGCCGCCTTTGTTGAGACGTGCCACCACCCTTCCGTTCCTTGGATCGACCGATATCAGCTGACCTAAATAGACAGCCTCTCCAGGACCCACCGCAATGAACGTATCGTCCCATTCGAACACTGCTTCTCCGTTCGCTATGAGCGCCAGCGTGGCTTCCTCCACGTTGACCAGGTTGTCCGTGTTCGGGGGGACAGCATCGAGAATGACCGGGTAGAATGGATTCCCCGCCACGCGGCGAGGTGGAAGTACACTTTCCGGAACGACTGGAAGGTCTTCGGCTGGATCTATCCGGTGCGCAATGGCTTCAGGAATGCCTGCAAGTTCGTCTTCCACGCTGAGTCCGGCCACGCCACCATAGAAGGCTTCCAGGGTAAAGTCGAAGCTGACCATGACATCCATCTGCTCCCTGCCGGTCCTTGGATCGACCGAACGCAGGTCCATGTGCGTCAGCTTCAGGTCGTTGACCCGGTACAGCTGGCGTGAGTTCTCGATGGACCATATGAGCTCATACAATGCCGCGAAGTGTCCGCGACCCGTCACGTCGAACGTAAACGTATTGAAGTTCCGACTGGTCTTGTGTCCTTTGAAAACGATGTCGAACGGCTTGAACCCACTGGCTGTGTGGTCATTCAAGAAGCCAATCACGTCCTCCGATGCCAATGTGCGTGGTACCACCTTGTACCGGGCATTCCAGCGGACCACAACCTCATTGGCAATGTCCTCGGACTGCGTCATTTCAGACATGAGTGAAGACAGCTCGGCTTGTTTCATCCGCGCCACTTTCTCTGCCTTCTCCAACCGATCCATTTCGGCCGGTTGTTCAAAGAGGGTCATGTATACGCCGCCGCCTGTAGCCAACAGCCAGCAGATGGCGAGAATGGTCAGGTTCTGTACGAGGTTTGACATGAGTTCAGGAGTCCTGGGAAGTCGGAGCTTCCTCGGTGAATGTCGCGGACAACAGGGCATCCGGTTCCTGTTCGGCCCTGTTCCGCAGATAGATCGCTGCCTCGGGCAACTCGTCTTCCATACGGATTTGCATCACGAAACTGAAGACAGGCCAGTCCCTGATGTCGGAGAACGTCAGGCTCTCGATGATTGCATCTGCTTCTGCCGCGAAAGCCACAACCTGGTCACGGCTGGTGGCACTACCCTCCAGCTTGAGCATCCCCGACCCTTCCGACCAGCGTTCAATCCATAACCCATCTACGGAGTCCGTGTGGCGTGCCAGGCGTTCCATGGTACGTGACCATTTATCACTTCCAACCAGAAGGGAGTCGAGCACATTGAGTGAGCCAATGAATCCCTGCGAACGCATCTGAAGCGAGTCGATACGCGTTTCCAGATCGTCCAGGTTGGCCTCGATGACTTCCTGCGGATAGTTCTTCAATTCATATCGGTACATTTCCAGTGCATGATTCTGGTCGAAGTATTTCGCCACGAAGAACAACGTGGATCCGAACAGAATGACAATCATGGCCGCGACGGGCCACGAGAAAGGCAACTGGAACTGCCGGCCGGCGAGCTTCTCGTCGAGGAAGTTGACCTCCGGGAACGAGGCTTGCAGCAGCTCATCCTGCACGAGTCGCAATGTGGCAACTACGCACAACATTTCGTCGCGGCTCAGCGGCTTCTTGCGCTCCTCTTCCATCGTGGGCAACAGATTCCGTAAGAACCGGATATCCGTCGACTCAAAAAATTGGGAGAAGCTTTCAAAAAGGGTGTTCTCCCTATCGTCGCTGAAGAGGTAAATGCGATCTGCATCACTCCTGCCCAGCTCATCCTGCAACAGCAGGACGCGACTGCAAATGGTCTCTGGTGGATCGAAGGCGGTTATGCTGCGCAGGCTCTCGACGTGCAGCAGTTCATTTCCTGCCAGGAAGATGACCAGCGTATCATCGGACCCGACGCGCACCATAAGCGTGGTGCGGTCCATGGGATCATCTCCCTGGGTCAGCTCCATCTCTCCGGCTTTCAACAGCCCTGTCAGCAACGTGATTTCGTTGTCCATCAGGGCGACGGACGGGAAATTCCGCTTCCGATCCCGGATGGCACGAAGCGATGGCGTAATGGGTTCGAAGGACTGCGCAAAGACTGCCAGCCGCGATGCCATTGCATCTGGTGCCTGCATCATGGGCAGGAAGGCGGTCTTCTTCTCGTCATAGCGACCCGCCTGGGAAGCTGTCAACAGTTCAAACAGTTTCTCCCTGGAGACGCCTCCGCTCTTGGACTTTTTCTTCTTTTTCTTCTTGTCCGTTCCCGGCGACTTGTCCGACTCCTCGGAGACATTCAACTGAACCGTGTGTACGTGCTCGGAGCCCAGTGCAAACACGATACGCGGAGACTCATAACCAGCAGCCACACACTCGGACAGGATTTCCATGAGCTCGAGATCGAACGGAACCGGACCGTTCAGGGGCACGGAAAAGTCGGTCTGCGGTATGCCCGCGGAAACAGTGTCGCCTGAACCGGAATTGTCCACGCCGAATTCCGAGGCAAGGAACAGGGAACTGTCGGCAGACTCCGATTCCGGCATGTTGAAGCTGAAGTCACTGCCGGAATTGACCGCGGCATCCGAAGGGGCCGGATCCATCTGGGAGAAATCCGACCCCGCACGGGCGCGTGAAAACGTCCGGAGAATGACCGGGCCGTCGACACGTTCATGAACAAGTACAGCCGAGACCCTGCTGGTCGAGGCTGTCACTCCAAGAATGTATTCGCTTCTGCCGCCGTACTTCATGGTGTTTTCCCTTACTGTGCAAGCTGCTGTAGTCGCCGCTTGTTATTCGCGTAGCTCATGGCGATTTCGGGGGTAATTTGCCCCTGCCGCATGAGCCGGTACAGATCCTGCTCGAGGGTGATTTGGCCTTGGCCCCATCCCTCCCACATCATCTGATAAATTTCGTTGGTGTTGTCATTCTTGATGGCTGCACTGGCGGACGGCGTGACCCATAGCACTTCCTTGGCCAACACACGGCCTCCCCCACGCTTGGGTACCAGCTTCTGGGATACGATGCAGCGAAGGACCTCCGCGAGTCGGTTCTTGACGCGCCCCTGTTCTTCCGGAGGGTATTCACCGATGATGCGGTCAATGCTCTCGACAGCCGAGGGGGTGTGAAGGGTTGAAAAGACCTTGTGCCCGGAGTCCGTGATTTCCAGCGCGGCTGAAATGGTGACGGGGTCTCGCATCTCGCCGATCACGACGACGTCAGGGTCCTGACGCAATGATTGGACAATCCCTTCCTTGAATGATGGCACATCCTGTCCCACTTCCCGGTGGCGGACAATGCATTTTTTTGATTCATGGACATATTCAATTGGCTTCCCCACAATGACGATGTGGCCGTGGAAATCCTCATTGTTGGCATCCACGATTGCGTCGAGGGTCGTGCTCTTGCCCGATCCGGTAACTCCGGTAATGAGCGTCAGCCCATCGCGATGGTGCGAGAACATGAGACCCTTTTCGATCGCTGGGTGGAAGCTCAGTGATTTCAGGCTTCGTACCTCGTCGGAGATGGCACGCATGTTCAGGGCCAGATATCCCAGGTCGAGATACGCTGTGGCCCGGAAACGACGGCGTCTTTTGCCGGATTCGCCTGGAAGTTCGTGAGAGAAGTCAGCCGATTTATCGGCAAAAATGTGCTCAATGCTGGTCCTTGACAGCAGATTCAGAATAACGACCGCCGCTTCATCAACGGAGAGCCGTCCGCTCTGGAAGTCCGGTTTCTTGCTTCCATCAATCCGGTACCACAACACGCCGTTGGTACACGGCCCACCCATATCCACATCCGAAGCGTTGACAGTCGCCATTCGGAGCAGAAATTGATCGAAGAACATCCGGAGCCTGGCGCGCTCACGGACATCAACGTTTGCCAATTGATCCATCTGGAAACGCAATCGATCTTCACCTGAAAGCAGCGAAGGCGTGTTGTCACATATCTCCTTCACGAATGAAGGCATTTCCTGCGACCCGGCACCTCCCGTCGCTGCCGATCGTGACGGTGCACGCAACGGGCGAGCCGGCGTGCGATCCTGGGTCGGGTTGTAACCAGATGTCTCCATGAGGGTCGTGCTTTCGAATGGGTTTTCTCACCTCTCGTATCGTCCCGGCTCGGATGTTCTTAAGCGGAATCCGTTATAACAAAGGGCGCCGGAGTGTCTCCACTCCGGCGCCCCGATACCCTATGCCGACCTTGGAACGTTGCGTCTATAAATCCAGGCGTGAAGCTTTTTGCGATACGGAAGTCATCCTGATTTGGACCGGACTTGGTGCCATTTCGGGAATCAAGGACCCCAGTCGATACAGCGCCTCGTAACTGGATCGCACGTGTACATTTCCGTTCATATAGAAGGATATCGGCCGGACGTCTACCTGTTCGTTCACAAGACCATCCTTCCGCGTCTCGGCACATTCCGATTCCAGTGAATGTCGATACACAGACATCTCGTAGAGAAGCACGGCAGATGAGCCTACGGCCTCGGGATCGGTGTTGTACACGCGTACCGTGACCGTACCGTCGCGATTACCGCCGTCCGCCCAGACTGCTCCGGGGTCGGCACCACGCATTCCGCATGCCGTGTCGAACGAGAGATTGAAGGCAATGATGTCTGAAGGCGTCGTCTCGAATTCAACGACTTCCGCCATCGGACCTTCAAACAGCGATCCGATTGATTGCATATAGTATGTACCATCGGCCGCTGACGGGTTCTCGACCGAAATGCGTATCCCTCCTGCACCGGATTCAGTGACCAGCTCGTCCCAGCACAGCCCTCCTGCGTCCTCACATCCGGCACTCAACAGATTCAATCCGGTCACGTCGTACCGGTCATCGTATTGATGATCGTGGTAACGAAGGGCACCTGCTCCCGTGAATACATCCACATCGAAGTGGCCACCCATAAGGCCGGCATCTTCCTCACCGCCGGATTCTCCGATCTCCGTCAGTGACCGGAGAACGAGCGCTCCGCGGATATCCGCCGTGCCCTTGAATTGATGCTCACCACCATCGGTGTGCGCAATGACGAGGCCCTCCCAATACGCCGTTCCTCCCATGGAGATGGAGCCGTCTACCAGCAGGATGCCGTATCCCGTGAGACTTCCCCGGACGTCCAGGTCGCCTGAAACAACGATGACTACCGGATCAGCTCGGCTGCCGTAGACGTCACTTCCGGTAATCCTGACCGGTCCTTCAATTTCTATCCGGTCCGGGTGCTCACGAATGGCGCTGTCAAGCACATCCAGGTCGATCGCCGCCGCTCCGGACACAATGTCCAGATCCCCACCGAGGCCGGTAACCTGGTCGGCGTCCACAGCCCCGACAAATGCATCATCAGCCGTGGCCAGAATGGTCCGGATGGCATGAGCATCGGGGCCAGACACAGAAGCAATACCTGATTCGTCCGGCGGCAGCGCTTCATCGAATCCAGAGATCATGAAACTGTTACCACGAGCCTCGACTCCGGAGACCGGACCATCTACCGTAATGGCATCCAACACCGCCGAGCCCGATCGTTCCAGGACGGCGTATATCTCGTGGACGGCGTCCCCCACCATGCCTTGTGCTCTGATGGCGACGGGACCTTGCCTGTCACCAACTGCATCGTAGCCGAACATCCCGTATTCGTACGATTGACCTGCAACCGTCTCCCTGAAGTTTGAAAAATCGCGCGCCGTTTTGGCGACGGCAATATTCAGGGCTGAATGCGCCAACTCGCGTGCCAGCACATCGGTTTGATAGTCGTTCTGTGCTTCGGTTCGAAAGTACTCACCTTCCTTTCCCATGGCATAGTAGCCAGAGAGCATGATGAGCATGGAAGAAACGAGAAACAAAGACGCCTTTCCCATATCGGGTCACCTCCTGTCAAATTCCGTTCACCGAGGGGGCGAAGGGGCTGCTGCGGCGCGTGGAAATCGAGGGGTGGGTCTTTCCTGGTCCGGGACACATACAGCTCACGTAGGGTGTATCGACGGTTGCCTGGACGACTTAAGCGCTCCCGTAGGCACGACAAAAAGAAAGGGGGGCGCGCCTGCGGCGCGCCCCCCTTCTCTCGTACAATGGTGTCCTGGCGGACACGTCACCATGTTCCGTTCCGGGATGTTTCGACATTCAGGAAGCGATCGGTTGTGCCCGTTGGCATACCTCTGACGCGGGAGGTTGAGCGATCCACGATCGCACGTGCAACCTCGGCCGGTGTAGCATCCGGATTCCTGGCGAGATACAAGGCCGCTGCACCTGTTACGTGGCCCGCGGACATGGATGTACCTGACATCACTGCCAACCCGGAGCCGATGTCAAGGGAAACAACTTCCTCGCCAGGCGCATGGATATCAACAACCGACCCCATGTTCGAGAACCACGTGAAGGAGTGGTTGCGTGTCGTCGCCCCCACTGTGATTGCTGCTTCCACGTGAGCTGGGGTAATCATTGATACATCGACAGATTCGTTTCCTGCGGCCACCACAACCGTAATACCTGCGTCAATGGCTGCCGTTACGGCGTCGTCCAGCGCGGTCCATGCACCTGCCACGTTCTCTCCGAGACTGAGGTTCATGACCGCTGGCTTTTCCGGGTTCTCCTTTTTCCAACGGACAACGTGATCGATAGCTGAAATGACGACAGCATCATCGGCTGTGCCACTATCCGTGAACACGCGCAGGCTATGGATGCGGGCACCCGGAGCAACGCCAACCGCTCCATTATTGTCGTCAATCGCACCAATGGTGCCGGCAATGTGAGTCCCATGACCATCCATGTCAACAGCTGATCCGGAACCGGAAAAGTCCAGTGCGGACGCCAGGTTTACGTCGCTGCTCGACACACCTGTATCAAGAATGAAAACGTCTACTTCAACCTCACCTTCACCGTCACCGGAATTGGTCCAAGACTTGCTTCCTCCGACATCCTTCACGTTCCACGGCAGGTTCTGGCGCATTTTGAAGCGGCCTCCCTGCCACTCGGGGCGGTTCATGCCGAAGACGGGCTCGATCCATTTGATTTCGTCGTCGTCCTCCATGAGCGCAAGCAATTCGTCCAGATGATCGGTTGCCGCCCAAATGGCCCAGCCATGGAATGCGTCACTGTACTCATACCGATCCAACACCTTGTATCGGTCCAGCACCTTGTAGCGATCGAGCACTTTGTAGCGATCGAGCACTTTATAGCGATCGAGCACCTTGTTTGGCTCTATGGCAAACATGACAGCGGTGAATTCGCCGTCCTTTCCAAGCGTCGTTACACCATCTTCCAGCAGTTGACGATTCCGGACTTTTTCCGATCGATCATACGCGCCGATGGCATTTGTATCGGACGTGTTGACGACCTGGTCGACACAGCCAGTGGCGAACAAAACGCTCGCGACAAGTACGCCCTGAAGAACGCGTTTTGCTGCGGTGAGGGAAAGAGAAGACATGACAATGAGGGTCAGGTGATTGATAAGTCACGTGCACTGGGTATCGGCAGAGCTTGGTGCCCTCTTAAATCCGGAGACGAATTCGTTCGATAACCGTGTCTGTGTGACACACCCATGGACCCGACGTAACGTCGAATCCTATTGCTGATCTCTCAGAGCGGCCATTTTCTTGTTGACGGGCGTTTCAGAGGTTCGGATAACATTGTATCCGGCCTCATCGACCGCGACCTGATCCAGAAGGTCTTTGAGTGACAGGAGGGCCTCCGTACTGAACCGGATTTGGGCTCGATCGCGGATGGTGAGCTCCATGTCCGCTCCACGGACCGTCACGACATCACCATCGCAGGAACCCAGGCTGTCTCCGTGGGCCAGGTGGGCAGCTACTGCGCCGGCACCCACTGACAGAGTCTGACTGTTGGCAGGATTACCCGGCGGGAAATGGCAAATAACGGAGTCTCCGTCCTCTTCCCCGTCATCCTTCGACGATTTGTCTGATTTGCCCGACTTACTGGACTTGTCGGACTTGTCAGACTTGTCGGACTTGTCAGACTTGTCAGACTTGTCGGACTTGTCAGACTTCTTGGACTTATCTGATTTTTCGGACGTGTCTTCATCACAGGAGGACTCAGACTTCCCGGACTTATCTGATTTCTTCGACTTGTCAGACTTGTCGGACTTGTCAGACTTGTCAGACTTGTCAGGCTTGTCGGACTTGTCAGACTTGTCAGACTTGTCGGACTTATCAGACTTATCAGACTTGTCGGACTTGTCGGACTTGTCAGACTTGTCGGGCTTGTCGGACTTGTCGGACTTCTTGGACTTGTCATCGTCCGACTCGACACATCCGTCGTCGCCATCGTCATCATCATCGTCGTCCGAACCCGTGTCCATTGCCGAGCGCACGATGAGTGCCCCGAAAACAGACGCGTCGTCTTCAAAGGAGTGCGATCCGCCGGCGCTGTTGTTCACGAATACCAGACCATTCCATCGGGCATCGTCCTCGAATGACACGTCACCGGTTGCGTAGAGAATTCCGTAGCCCACAAAACTGTCTGTGAGTGTTATGTCTCCCGCGGCGCGGACAAGAATGGGATTCCGGAGGGACCCCATACTGCCATTTCCGATCTCGGACCCGGGCTCAGCGATGACAAGGGCATCGCCAGCATAGTTGCGGATAGCTGATTCCAGTTCGTCCAGGCCAATGACAGGATCACCCTCGACCACATCGAGCTCGCCATCCTTTCCGATTACCTGTACTCCGGTCCCCTCGAATCGAGCATCCAGAAACGCGTCCGGATGCGTTACAAGAACGGCATGAACATCCACACCGGATCCTTTTGAACCATCCAGATCCACATCCATTCCCGAGATGAAATAGTCGCCGCGGAAGTCAAACTCAGCCACGGGACCATCAATCGTCATCCCATCGAACAAACGTTCTCCTCCGCGCGACATGGTGCCGGAAATTTCGTACTCGAAATCGCCATACATACCTTTCGCAGTAAGGATCACGGTGCCTTCGTCGTCGCCATCTGCCGCAGAGACATCATATTTGGCGCCCTTGTAGTCGACCTCCGACTCAACAGCTCGGTAGCCGTCAAAATCACGCCGAACACGTCCCGAAATGACGTTGAAAGCCGACTGGGCGGCTTCCCGCGCCAGCACCTGGCTTTCGTAGTCGGATTCAATGGACGTTCGATCCAGAATGGCTTTGTCCCGGGACATATAGATCACGGATCCGGCCATCATGGTGCCAATTACGATAAGCAGTACTCCTTTTCCCATGACTCTATGGCGACAATTGTGACAACATTGTCATGCTTGTTTCGACAGAAATGTGCGATTCTCAAGCCGCCTCAGCGAATGGATCCCTTGTACTGTTCATGACCGACCTTTACGCGGCCGGAATCGACACGGCGATTCACGGTGAATCCTGCCGATTCAAGGTCCAAGGCATTGATCAGAGACCCAAGGCGTTTGATGGCCTGGGATGAGTACTGGATGCGGACGTCTCCATCAAGCTTGACTTCCACGGGGTCGCCTCCGGCCGAATCCTCGTCGTCACCGGAGTCGTCACCGTCATCACCCTTCTTGCTCTTCTTGCTCTTCTTGCTCTTTGCTTCGTCCGCCTTTCCAGGTTCGTCGCCACACTCACCTTCTTTCCAGTGGTGATACACGGCCAACTCATACACGAGCTCCAAACCGGCGTCTTTGTCCACTACCTTGATGGACAGCGCACCATCGCGATTTGCGGGGTCACCCTGTACTTCGCTGGGCTTCGATGGCGCCAGTGCGCACATCGTGTTGAAGTCGAGTTCGAATGTTGTCAGGTCGGTCGGATCGAAATCAAGGGAAATGCCATCCGAGATATCGCCGGTATGTGTGGTACCGCCTTCCGTAATTGTGTACGTTCCGTCTGCAGAGCCGGGATTCATGAACGTAACCCGGGCATTCGTGATGTCGCCTTCAGCGAAAACGTTGTCCCAACACAGACCACCGCTCCCGCAACCGGACAACAGCAGATTCACCCCCTGCACATCGTGTTTGTCGTCGTACCGGTGCTCATGACTCATTTCCTTGCTGGAGCCTTCCTCATCGAAAGAATCGACGTCGAAATGGCCGCCGACGAGTCCAGCGTCACCATCAGGAGACGGATCTTCATCATGGCTTACGTCCATCCCGGAGGACGACATGAGTATCAGGCTTCCCACGATGGCTGCGTCGTTCTTCAGATCCAGTTTCGCCCCTGAATCCGCCACGAAAACGAGTCCGTTCCAGACGGCATCGTTTGACATCTTCAGATCCCCGTAAACGTACAGGATGCCATGCCCGACAAACGTCTTCTTCAGCTCAACGTTACCACTTACCCGGACAAGTACCGGTGCGTCGGCCGAGCCCATGGAATCCTTGTCATCCCATTTCTGCTTTCCGGAATAGGTTGCCAGTGATCCTCCACTGTACGCGAGGATAGCTGCTTCAAGGACGGCGGGAGCCGTTACGGGTTCGTCCATCACAACATCGCCCTCGCCCTCCCTTCCGACAACCTGATCGTCATCGATGTCGTCCTGCAATTCATCGAGTGCGGAAGACGATGTCGTCAGGATGGCGTGTACATTCGGGCCGGGGCCGGCAGATCCGTCTACGTCTTTGTCGAGACCGGAAACAAGGTAGTTGCTCTTCAGTGACAGCTTGTCAATCGGCGAATCAATGATGATGGCGTCCACCAAGCGATCGCCGGAACGTGAGACGGTGCCCTCAATCTGGTGCTCAAAGTCGCCATACTTGCCGATCGCAATGATTTCAATATCACCATCGGCATTCTCCTGGGCGGAGATATCATACGTAGCCGCACCATACGGCCGTGCCGTCTGGACGGATCGGTAGGAATCGAAATTCCGCTTTACACGCCCAGCGACAATATTGAACGCCGACTGCGCTGCTTCACGCGCAAGCACAGCCTCTTCATAGCGCGCTTCTTCAGCGGTATTCGCCATGCGTGACGTCTCTTTGGACATCATCATCACACCACCGGCGATGGATGTTCCTAGTACGAGAATGAGGAGTCCTTTACCCATGAGGGGGTACCTTGGTTTGAGGGGGGATCAATCTTCGAGATTCATCGGGCGGATGGTGATCCCCCAATGACTCTCGAACAAATAGCTGTCGGCAGACGTGCCGTATGGAAACGCATTCACGACGACGGCACGGATGAGTCGCGCTGACGCAACACTCGCTGTTACGCTTCCGGACTCATCGAGCATGGTCAATGAGAAATGGCGCAGGCGTTCACCGCCTCCACCGGAGAGTACATCGTCCTCGTATCGGTCCAACCGGTACAGTTGCACGGATTCTCCGTCGATGTCCACGGTATCGCTCGTCGTGAGACGATACGTCACCTCGATATCCGTGCCCGATTCATCTTCCCGCCAGAACTCGAATATCGTGGTCTGGCCGGCTGCGTTTGTCTGGATGTCTGTGATGGTATCCGATGTGCCATCGCCTATCAATGCGAGCTCCTGCTCAAGCATACTCGCCAGGTCGAGCGTCATCTTCTTGGACGCGTAGGCAATCGTCTGTTCAGTTGCCGCGCGTTGGGCCTGGAACTGTGTGCTCATGACGACCAGGATGACGGCCGATGCAATGAGGATGGACGATATGTGATCGAGCATCAATTGCATCAGTCGCTGAATATGCGTGCGTGGGTGACCAATGCACTTGCGAAGAGGGTATTGGTCGCGGCAATGCTGACTTCTTTCTGGTCCGTCTCTGACGCCGAAGGTGTGCCGTCGTCATCCACGAACAGCACATCAATGGTCAGCGAAAATGAAACGGATCGCGACCCGGCCGTGAACGAGCGGCTCAATACATCGCCGTCCAAATCATCCAGATCGTCGTAATCGGTGGCGAGCGCGATGATTTCCATCTGCTCAATGGTCACGGCATTTGCCATGAGCTCGTATTCAGAGTGGATCATCTGCTGATACGTACCCATCTTTGCGCCCATCTGGTTGTAGGCCGCAATCGTGGCAATCATCATGGCCAGGAAGGCTAATAGACTTTGCGGCATGAGGGTACGTCGTGATTGAGCGGGTGATTTCGTTTTCTGTATCGGTGCTTCACGACACTTTGTTAAGTGAACACTTAAATCGGCTGTCCCTGTGGCCGATGTGTATCACAGAGTGTGAGCCGATTCCGACGCAAGGTCGTATTTGAGGGGGTATGCCCTTCGTCCCGGCTCGCATCCCACAGCCTCGTTCTCGCATTTGCGTTGAACGAGGCTGTCATTTTATGTAACCTGCGGTCCCATTCATCCCAACCGCATTCACATGCCGCTCCTCCGTCTCCGCCTGCTGGCCCTGCTGGCCTTGCTTTTGGTGCCGTCTGCCACCTCCATCTCCGCCCAGCACCGGGACGCCGATGCTCCGGACCCCCGACTGGATGTCACGCACTACGCTTTCCACCTGTTGCTACGCGATGAGACGGATGAAATCGCAGGCGAAGCCGTACTTGACATCCACCGCCTGGACGCCGCGGCCGCGGGTTTGAAATTGAACCTCGTCGCAGGCATGACGGTCGATGGCGTAACCGTCAACAACGTCACGGTAGCGGCGCAGCATGATGGCGATGTCCTGTTGGTCCCGCTGCCAGGAATGGACCAGAGCTCCCTGACGGTGCGGATCTCCTATCATGGAATTCCCACCGACGGGCTCATCATATCCACCAACATGCATGGAGACCGGACGTTCTTCGGGGACAATTGGCCCAACCGCGCACGTCAGTGGCTGCCTACCGTCGATCATCCGGCAGACAAGGCGACTGTTGAGTGGTTCGTGAGGGCACCAGACCACTATCAGGTGATTGGCACCGGCGTCTTGATGGAAGAATCCCACGTCGGTTCGTCGACGGTCCTGACACACTGGGCCACCGATGTCCCAATCCCTACGAAGGTCATGGTCATTGGCGCCGCCCGGTTCGCTGTGCAACACGTCGCCTCTGTGTATGACGTACCGATTTCCTCATGGATCTATCCACAGGACCGTGACGCTGGCTTCCACGATTATGCGCAGGCTGTGCCCATTGTCCGCTTCTTTTCGGACTGGATTGGACCGTACTCCTACGAGAAACTGGCCAACGTACAATCCAAGACCCGCTTCGGCGGGATGGAAAACGCCTCCAATATTTTCTATTCCGAGCGATCGGTCACCGGCACACGCAGCAGCGAGGGACTCATTGCCCATGAGATCGCCCACCAATGGTTTGGAAATTCTGCTTCCGAGAAGGACTGGCACCATATATGGCTGAGTGAAGGCTTTGCTACCTATTTCACCCAACTATGGATGGAACATGCACATGGCCGCGACCGGCTCGAAGAAGGCATGACTGCATTACGTGAACAAATCGTAGCGTTTGTAGCGGCCAACCCGGACATCCCTGTCGTGGACGAACGCATCACCAACCTCATGCAGCTCCTGAGCACAAATTCCTACCAGAAGGGCGGGTGGATCCTGCATATGCTACGCCGTGCGATCGGTGATGAGGCGTTCCATGAAGGCATTCGCCATTACTACCGGACGTATCGGAATGGCAACGCGCTCACGGAAGACCTTCAGGCCGTAATGGAATCCGTGTCCGGTGAAGACTTGTCAACGTTTTTCTCTCAGTGGGTGTACCAACCCGGTGTCCCGGCGCTGGACATCACGGCTCGGCGCAGCGACGGCGAAATCCGGTTCCTGATCACGCAAACCCAGGATCAGGGCCTGTACGAATTTCCTTTGGACATCCAACTTGTCCTCGCAGATGGTACCGTGGCTGTGGAAACGGTCCTGTTGACCGATGCACGAACCGAAGTCACGTTCAACCCGGGACAGCCCGTAGCTTCCTTCTCTGTAGACCCGAACGTGTGGCTGCTCGCTTCATTCAACGTATCTGACCTGTGATCATGATCCGGAAACGCCTCTATATAGCCCTGTCCCTGGTTCTGCTGGCCGGTCTTCCCCGTACGCCAACAGCCCACGCCCAATCCGCCCCAGCCCAGTCGGCCCCTGCCTTGCTCGACGCCGGCATGTATGACGTTGTGCATGCCGTCTCGGCCGAACGCATCATGGCCGACATTGAGCGTCTTGCGGCGTTCGGTACCCGGAATACGTTCTCGGACACTGTGTCCACGACGCGTGGTATAGGCGCAGCCAGGCGATGGATCAGAAGCGAGTTTGAGTCCATCGGAGATGCCTGTGGTGGATGTCTCGAGGTCCTGGAACAGAGGACACGAATCGAGCAGGGCTCCTCAAGCCGTGCCGTCAGGGATGTGGACGTGGTGAACGTCCTGGCTATCCAACGTGGCACGGTATGGCCCGATCGGTACGTTATCATGTCGGCCGATATCGACTCGCGGGCATCCAATTCAACCGACGACTCCACCGATGCGCCCGGTGCGAATGACAATGCGTCCGGAATGGCCGGGGTCATTGAAGCCGCCCGCGTCCTCTCGGGTATGCACTTTCCTGCGAGCATCGTATACGTGGGCCTGTCCGGCGAGGAACAGGGACTGTGGGGCGGCGCCTACATGGCACAGGTGGCCCGCGAGCAGGGCTGGGACATCGTGGGCGTCCTCAACAACGACATGATCGGCAATATCGAGGGTGTGGACGGGGTCATTGACAACCGCACCTTCCGCATTTTCTCAGAGCCCACGCCGGTCACCGAATCGGACCGGGACCGGGCACGCCGGCGGTTCGAAGGCGGAGAAGTGGACGGCCACTCCCGCCAGCTGGCCCGCTACGTAGAGCGCGTGACGCGCCTGTACATGCCCGACATGGAGCCGACCATGATATACCGCCTCGATCGGTTCGGGCGCGGTGGACATCATCGTCCATTCAATGACGCCGGCTTCCCTGCCATCCGCATCATGGAGATGCATGAGAATTACAACCGGCAGCACCAGGACATCCGCATGGAAAATGGTATTGCCTACGGCGATGTCGTCTCGGGCGTGAATGCTGACTTTGCCGCCCGCCTGACCGCAGTGAATGCCGTGGCACTGGCATCGCTGGCTGCGGCGCCGCCGGAATCGGACGAAGTCCGGATCGGCGGCGCCGTACAACCCAGCACAACGCTTGAGTGGGACGCAGTAGACGCTCCCGGTCTTGCAGGGTACATCATCCACTGGAGGGATACCACGGCCCCGCAGTGGGAGAACATGCGCCTCGTGCCTCCGGGCACGACACAGTACACACTCGACGGTCTCGTAATAGACAACTACCTATTCGGCGTGTCGGCTGTCGGTGTTGACGGAAACCAGAGCGTCGTCGTGTTTCCGTCCGGTCGACTTAGAAGGTAACGTCAAACTGTCCGTTCGATACCTGGATGGTGTTTGCGTCATTGTCGCGGCCTTCGAACGAAAACGTCCCCTTCGCACCGTTATCGTCCATCTCGGAAATGGTCAAGCTTCCCGACAAGGCGGTGTAGGCCTTTATGTTGGTGACGGATTCCGCTTTGGAGTACACACCGATGGCGCCGCCGATTCCAAAGGAGAAGGTGCCCGCGGCAGCGCCGTTGACCGTGATATTGATCTGCTCCTGCTGCCCGGCCTGGGTAGCCCCGAGATTGGCACCAATCGCCAACACGCCACTTTGATACGTGGTTATGACGGTCGTTGCATTGAAGGACGCTCCGCCCACCGTTGCAGACAGGCTCCCGCCGTCTTCGAGCCCGTCATCACTTCCGCTGTCGCTGGAGTCACACGCGGACAGGGTCATGGCCAGTAATAAAACAGGGATGAGGCGGAGTGTGGGATGGATTCGCATGGGTCACGCTGATGGATGAATGGATACAGCGTAAAAGTATCCCTGCATCGGCGCGTGATCCGTACCCGTCAGAGGGTATTTTCCGTCCGGCCTGTCACCCTTCGTCCGCGGCTCCCTTGAGAACAATAATGGTGAAATCATCGGACAGCACCGTGGCGTAGTCCGTGAACTCCTGCACGTCCTCGTGGAGCGTTGCCAGGATGTCTTCTGCAGACTTCGTATGGTTCGCCTGAAGCAGTGCTTCCAACCGGTCTTCGTGGTATTCCTCGCCGTCCGGACTCATGGCTTCCGTCACGCCATCCGTGAACATGGCCAGAACATCGCCCTCATTCAGGGTAACGGTCCCTGATTCGTATGGCATACCGACCATGACGCCCAGCAGCAGTCCCCCCTTTTCCAGCAACTCGATGGACCCGTCGGTACGAACAATCGTCGGCGGATTGTGACCGGCATTCACGTATTTGAAGGAGCGGTCCTTGCGGTCGTAGATCCCGTGGAAATACGTAATGAACTTGTCGTAACCCGTGTTCTCACAAATGACGCGGTTCATGTGAGCGGTGGCGTCGGTCAGCTCGATGTCGAGAGGACACAGGATGCGCAGACAGGCCTGCAGATTCGACATCAGTAACGATGCAGGAACCCCTTTGCCCGTGACATCGGCAATGGCGAACAACGTCCGCGTATCGTCCAGTTTAACAATATCGAAATAGTCACCGGCAACATGTCTGCTCGGTAGCGCCAATGATGCCAGATCGAGCGAGGCCACCTCCGGCAATGTGCCCGGTTGCAGCCGCTCCTGGATTTCACGGGCGAGGCGCATTTCTTCTTCGAGACGTTCCTTTTCGATCTGCTCGTCGACCAGGTAAGAATTCTGTAGCGACACAAAGGCCAGGTTGCCAAGAGCGTACAGGAACTCTACTTCGTCAGGCTGATAGCCCTGACCAGTCATTTTCGAGCCGAGACACAGCATGGCGCCTGTCTTTCCCTTGTGCCGGATGGGCAGGAGCAAGGTAAACCCTAGCGCCCTCATCTCCGGAAAGACGTCAGCGGGCGTATCTGCATCCAACAGTACCATGTCCTTGAGTTCACAGAGCGTGTGGATCATGGCCGTAGACAGGGCATCGTCCTTTACACCCTTCGCTGTGACAACATTGACGCCCGTGCCATCTTCCGTTTCGTCAGAGACCGACCGGATAAGGAACAGATGCTTGTTTACGAGCATCTGCCCCATGAGTGCGAATGTGAGCAGCTTCACGAGGCGCGAGCGGTCGACCGTCGAGTTGAACTCCTGGGACAGATCGAACAGCGTGTTGAGCTGCTGCACCTTCCCGTCCAGGTCACGGTTGGCAAGCTTGAGCTCTTCAACCATGAGTGAGTTGTGGATGGCCGCCGACGACATATTGACGAGCGATGCCATGAACTCCAGTTCCTGCTCCTCGAACTCTCCGCCGGTAAACTTCGCCCCCAGCCCAATGAGACCGATTTCACGATGGCCGAACGCTACCGGGAATACAAGACGGATGTCACGTTCGTGCAGCGCCGCCGGCACGTCATCGCCGGTCATGGCCGCGTCCAGTTTCACGTCGGGAACGGGAATGCGATCCCCCGTTTTCACATTCGCCAGCCCTTTGGAAGCACCGACCGTATAGTTCGAATGCACAGGGTCATACAGGAGCGCAGCCCCTTTCGTGACAAGCAGTTTCCCCATGGCCGTCCGGAGCAGATTGCTCAGGACGAATTCCAGGTCAAGTGATGAACTGAGGAGCTGGCTCGTCTCATAGAGAGCCCTCAGGTCAAAGCGGTCGGTACGGCGGGTGGCGTCAGTCATCCTGTAATCTAGTGCCTGCCATCGCTATCGTCCAGATGAATCACGTCTGCCTTTTTGACCTTTCCGTCTTCCGTGTACAACCGCACGCAGGTCTTTACCTGATGGAAACCCTGCCTCCCTGCTGCACCGGGGTTCACAAAGAGCATGCCCCCCAACGACTTGACGCGTTCTATCTGCAAAATGTGACTGTGCCCGCACACAAATACATCGGGTGGGTCGGCCGCCAGTGCCTTTCCCATGCCACGCTGCCACGCTCCCGGCCGACCCGCGATATGCGTCATCCAGAAGCGGACGCCATCTATTTCGAACCGATTGTGCTCCGGCGCATCGGCCCGCAGATCCCACCCATCGATATTACCGTACACAGCCTTCACCGGTGCCAACGCACCCAGCGAATCTATCACGTCCGTCGTGCCTATATCGCCGGCATGAAGGATGACATCCACATCTTTCAGGTACGTGACCAGGTTCGGATGGAACCATCCGTGGGTATCGGACAGGACGCCAATGGTCATCGGAGTGTGAACCTGACTCCAACCCGGGCGCGATGACCCGGCCATTCCCCGTCGGACGGTGCCCATTGGGTTACGGGAATGCTCAAATAGGGCATGAACACAAATCCCGGCCGTTCTATTTCCAGGCCTGAACGCACCCAGACGACGCCCCCCCGGTAGTCCATTGAGGACCGACCGCTTCCTGACGCTTCCCATTCGACCAGGTCGTACTTCCCGCCCTGCGCCAGGGCCGACACGAACAGGTTGCTCCCGGCCGGGTCGAATACAATCCGGTAGCTGCTGGACATATTCATTTCCCACCCCACGGCGCGGCTGCGCAGCAATTCCGTGGACGGTGCCGGTGCCGGCCCGATCGGACCCTCAGGATCGATCGGGACGGGATCGACAGGGACCAGCTCCTGGAATCCGATCCGGACCCTGCGCAATCCGACCCCAAAATCGGTCGACACCGTACCGCTCATGTCGGTTTCGTACAGGAAGCCCAGATCCATCTGCGGAAACCCGCCCCGTGCATCGGACGACGGGTCTATGGCCAATCGCACCGCATAGTCCACTCCTTCCTCATGACGCATATACTTCAGCATAAGCCAACTGAGACCCAGCGAACGTCCTCCGGCATTACCGGAGGCATCCACATAGGCTCCGGCATCCAGATACGGGGTCAGCTGATACTCGATCAGCAGATGCACACCGACGGGATCCACACCAATACCGGTGACGGATTCGTCGGCCTGCAGGAGGCCTGGTGGCCGGTACGATAATTCGGCGGTAACCGCATAGCGGTCGTAGAACGTGCGATGCGCGGCCTCCCCACGGTAAAACGGGTCGAACATGCGGACGGGGCGCTGGGCAGAAACCGGCATGACAATGAACAGCAGCACTGCGCCCAACAGGATGGCGCCGGGCAGGCGACCTCGCGTGGCAGACGTTGTACGTGCCTTCATGTCAGAGCTCCAATTCCGATCCGGGGGGTAGAACATGGGTGTCGTGCCCCGCCGCACTCATCATGGTCTTCCAGGCCAGGATGTCCACCTCGATCGGAGGAAACGTGTTGTAGTGGATCGGAACGACCAATCCGGGAGACAACATGTCGGCCGCACGGCAGGAATCCAACGGGCCCATTGTAAAACAATCTCCGACAGGAAGCAGGGCCAGGTCAATGTCAAAATCCGTACCCATCCACGCCATTTCCATGAACGGGCTGGTGTCACCTGCGGCGTACACACATTTTCCTTCTGCTTCGATCATGTATCCACCCGGGTGCCCACCATACGTGCCATCCGGGAACGACGAACTGTGCCGCGCCCATGTCATGGAAAGACGCCCCCATGGAAAGGTCCACGCTCCCCCGATGTTCATTTCCTGGACGTTTTCGTGCCCATGCTCTTCTGACACATACCGGCAAATTTCGTAGTTACCCACAACCAGTGCACCTGTCCGCTTGGCGATGGACAACGTATCGCCCCAGTGATCCCAGTGTGCATGGGTAAGGAGAATGACATCTGCGTCCACGGTCGCTGGATCCACGTCGGTCATCGGGTTCGCCGACAGGAAAGGATCCAGCAGGATGCGTGTCGATTCGATTCCGATCCGGAAAGCGGAGTGTCCGTAATAGGTCAGCTTCATTTCGTGAGAACCATCTGATGCGTCTGCGTGCGGCCTTCGGCGTCCAAACGTGCAAAGTACGCACCACTGGGCAGCCCGTCTCCATCGAACGGTACCTCATGAACACCCGCCGACTGCACCCCGTCGACCAGAACGCGAACCAATTGTCCGGACAGGTCCCATACGGTAAGCCGGACGTGGGTGGGTTCGTCGACCTGGAACGCGATGGTGGTCTGCGGACGGAATGGGTTCGGATAGTTGGCCGTAATGCGGGCCGTCAACTCCCGGGCCGCGGGAACGTCTCCCATTCCCACTTTTACGGACGATGACGCGACCGAGGCGCCATCGACGTGCACCTGGCGGATCCGGTAATAGAGGATGCCCGCCGTCGGAGCTGCGTCCAGCCATGACCAGGCTGCAGCGGCTCCGGCGGGCACAACCCCGACACGTTCAAATGCACGGTCTCCCACACGCCGCTCCACGATGAACGAACGGATGCCTTGTTCGGTGGCTGTCCACGTCAATCGTGCACCCGCTTCATCGAACACGACCTGGATATTGTCCGGGGGCCGGTACAGAAGCAGGTCGCTCCTTGCTGTCGACGGACTCTCATCCTCGAATGAGGCCGACCAGACGGGCGCTTCTTCGAGGGTCCGCGTGTGCTGCCGCATCCGGGCCCGCAGCATGGAACGGGTGCGAACACCCGTCCAGATCCTGATTTCATCCATGTCGCCCACGAACGACCCGGCCGCGCTGCCTGGTCGCCTTCCGAATGAAACCGCGCTGCTGTTGCCGCTGGCCGAGACCGGAATCATCCGCGTCAACAGGGAGTCCTGGGGTACGCCATTCACGTACAGTTTCATCCATTCGCCGGACGATACCGCCACATGGTACCATAAACCATCGGCTACAGGCGCGCTACTGCGAATGGACCCATGACGCGAACCATCGCCCCTGAACACCTCAACGTAGCCGTCCTGGTCCACGATCACTTCCAGCGGGTAAGGTTGCGCTTCATCGCCCGACCATGTGGATGCCACCACCCGGTCCCTCCTCACGGTGCGCATCCAGAATTCCATGGTGGAGCCCGCAGCCGAGGGCCAGACCACCGATGCCGCCGGTCCCGTGGTCTGCGATCGTTCGGTCAGGCGCGCATGCCGGTATGACGTTCCGCGCGACAGCGTACTGCCCGGAAGGGCCAATCTCAGGACTCCGGGTTCTCCGGCACCGATGGCCGAAATGGTCATGCTCCTGGTGTCGGTCACCGCCCGGGACGAAACGACCATGGCATACAGGCCCCTCTCCGGCTGGGGCGCGAAGAACCGTCCGGGACGGTCGCGGACGGGTTGGAAACGGACCGGTTGCCAGTCCCGGTCGCCCTTTCTCTCGACGGAAATAAGCTCCAGATTGCCAGGAAGCGCAATCGCAAGCGCCTCGATATCCGTCGCATCGGCGAGCTGGAAAAAGACCACAACAGGCTTGTCCACCGGCAGAGCCGATGGCACATGTACCGCCCGTAACTGGGCCTGAGCCGGCATTGCGACGCAGAACCCCAGCACCAGGACGAGCATCCTGTGCAGGTGAAGATATCTCATAGTGACCGTGGGCGTGCCTCCCATGGGCGGAGAGGAACGTTCCCGAAAGTACCGGTGACAGGCAGTGCTGTCAAGACAATCAGGGATCGTATTCATGTGAAACCGTTGCGCAAGCAGGCACATCGGCTCCAGGATACCGTTGAAGCCCTTCCTACACACCAACATGTTTCTGCTATGCGCATACTGGTAACCGGAGCCACGGGGTTCGTCGGACGACACGTGATATCCCACCTTGTCCAGGCGGGTCATACCGTTACGGGTCTCGCTCGATCGGTCCCACGCGACCTGGCTGCGTTTCCGGACATGTCGTGGCAAATAGGCGATGTGGCACTGCCTGACTCGCTGAACGGCGTGTGTGATGGCCAGCAAGCCGTCATCCATCTTGTTGGCATTATCGAGGAAAAGCCTTCGCGAGGCATAACGTTCGAACGCATCCACCGTGGCGGAACCGCGCATATACTGGCCGAGGCACAACGCGCAGGCGTTACGCACTTCGTACAAATGAGCGCCAATGGCGCCCGCAAAGATGGCGTCTCTGCCTATCAGACGTCCAAATGGGCCGCCGAACGCCTGGTCCTGGAAGCAGGATTCGACCACTCGGTTATTGTTCGACCGTCGCTCATATTCGGTCCCCCGGCAGAGGGGCAGCCTGAGTTCTGCTCGCAGCTCGTGCGCACACTCATCCGACCATTTCCCGTCTGGCCGGTATTCGGCGACGGACGCTATGAAATGCAGCCTGTGGCGGTCGCAGACGTCGCAGAGTTCTTGGCGGCAGCCCTGACGACAGCCGACGCAAACGGGCGGAGGTACTGCCTTGGAGGGCCGGACAGGTACACGTACATCGATGTCCTCGGGCGCATTGCCGCAGGGGCTGGCCTGCCGTCACGACCCATCCTGAAGCAACCGGCTGCCCTCATGGCCCCTGTGATTTCCCTGCTTGGGGGGTGGGCGCTACCCATCACGATCGACCAGTTCCGTATGCTGCTGGAAGGCAACACCTGCAATGACGCCAGTTGGCATGCGCTGCTGAGGAATGATCCGATTCCATTTACTCCCGAAACGCTCGCCTATTTGGTCGATGCTTAGGGCCTGTCAATACTACGCGAGAGCCCGCTGTAGCAATCAGAAATGGCGTTTATCAAGGCGTGAGGAACGAAGTATGGCAGCGTCATTCGAGTGACGAACAACACAGAGAAACGCCATTTCCGACGCTACCCGAAGGGACGGGCCCATTTGGTGCCCACCGGCGTTGTCCTCACCTAGAAGGCTGTTGTTGAAGTGGAGGGCGCCTCGAGCGAGGGTCTTACGAGGCGCAGACGAGGAAGGGCGACGACGCGATGCCGTGGTATCGTGGAGGAGCCATGACAAAGTATCCGCCCGTAACCCCATCGCTCCCATAGTGTTCGGGCGACATGACATCATCTTCTGTGTTGTTCCTCCTATGAGTAGCTACGGCTACGCAAACGTCGGAACGCCTGGAATCTGATGTCATGGCGCTCCGAACGAGGGGTCCTCCACTTCTTCAACAGCCTTCTGGAGTAACGCTGCTACACTTCGTCTCGTCCGCCTTGGCGGACACCAGATTGGCCTCCGCCAGCAGGCTCTGGCGTAGTGTTTACAGGCCCTGGAAGCCTGTCAATACTACGTCAGATCGTATTGAACGCAAAAAGGGCGGGTCGGCTATCGCCGACCCGCCCTTTTCCATACGGATCAAATCCGGGGGGTATCAAACACGCCCTAGATGTCAACCTGACGCTTCTTCAGCAGGAAGAGCCCCGACTCGATGCCAGTCACCAGAATGGTACCAGACTCGAAGTACGGATAGTTGCTCCAGGTACCGTTGAAGCCGGCTGCATTGTCGTCGGCCTGAGGGGCCACGTCGAAATACGCCACTTCAACCGGGTTTTCCGGATCGCTGATATCCAGCACGCGGAGACCCGAGTTGTAGTTCGACTGGTACATGTAGTTGCCGCGGATGTACATGTTGTGGTCGGAAGAAGCCGTCTCTCCGAGATGCTCCTTGACCAGAACCGGCTCATCCAGATCCGTGATATCCCAGATCATGGTCCGGGTCTTTTCAGCAAGACCCTGCATTTCGTCCAACTCGTCGTTGACGTAATAATACCGGTAGTCTTCCGAAATCCAGCCCTGGTGCGTGTATCCTGCATTCGGATAGTCGCCTGTGGCGATGGCCACCGGATTCTCCTTGTCGGTTACGTCGGCAATCGACAGCGCCGTTTCGTTCGAACCGAAGCAGATTTCGCGTCCTGAGTAGTCGTTGTCCGGACCATTGTACACGAGGCACTGTGCATCATGCGAATAGCCCGTACCGGAGCGTCCGGTGCCTTCGTGTCCGAAGCAACCCGCAAACGTCGGGTTCATCGGATCCTGCAGGTTGATCATGTGCAGACCACCACCGCAGGTATCGCCGCCTGAGTTCACACCAACCGCATACCCGAAGCCGGTGTCTTCATTGATGACGATGTTGTGCGCGCTGCCGATTTCACCATAGTGCGCGGACTCCGTGAACATCTGCGGTTCGGTCACATCGCGCAGCTGCGTCAGGTCAAAGACCTGCATACCGTGCTGACCTGCACCGTCCGCCACGATGAAGGCGAAGTTGTTGTACACCTTCATGTCGCGCCAGGCCGCAGCACTGGAACCCTCTGTCATGGGCAGGTCGCCGAGGTAACGCGGATTGTAGGCATCGGTAACGTCCACAAAGGAGGTGCCGTTCGTGCGACCTACAATTGCAATTTCCTGTCCTGTTTCAGGGTCGACCCAGCCCCAGACGTCATTCATCCGGATACCGCGTCCACCACCCAGGTCGGAAATGTTGAGGAAGGACAGCATGTCTACGTCCTTGCAGGCGAATCCGCTTGCATCGCCGTCGGCGCACTGAACTTCTCCCCCGGTCATGGAGGCGAACAGGTCCTTGTATTCCGTTTCCACGGTCTGCTCGACGACCCAACCGTTTTCATCAGCGGCCAGGATGACTGCCTGGCCCGCACCGTTGTCCGCACCGCCGTTTCCGATGACCGCAAGGCCCTCGACAGCCGTCATGGAGGAGCCGCCTGCAGCACCATCAAGGATGTGTGATGCACTGAACCCGTTGTCTCCGGCTTCAAACACGTAGACCTGACCGGCGCCGCCCATCCAGACATTGCCGTCTACGACCTTCACCGTAGCGCCGTTGCCTGGTTGCTGGACCGTGAACGGTAGCAACACACCTGCCAACTGGAAGTTACCGGCCTGCCCGCGGTATACCGCTGCACCACCGACACCGCCACCCAACTGAGGGGTGCCAACCACGGCCATTCCACCCGAAATATCGAGTCCCATACCGAAGTTTGAGCTGTCGAAGACGCCCGGGAATTTGCCAAGTGTGCCATGTGCAACAAAGGCGTCCTGGTCTTCATGGTAGTAATACGCATAGACATCACCGTCGCGCTCTTCGCCCGAGAACGGAGCAGCAACAAGGACATTGCCGTTGTCAGCTGCGACCGTCAGGCCGAAGAAGCCACCTGCAGGAAGGTCTTCCGGAGCCAGCTTCGTGTGCTGTGACCACATGCCGTCGGCACCCCGCTTGAAGATGTATGCAGCACCGATCTGACCATTGTGTCCGGCTGCGCCCGCTACGAGCCAGTCGCCGTCAATGGCAATGGACCGACCGAAGGAGTCTTCCTCCACCGTGTCGCTGCCAAGCAGTTTCTGCTTTTCAACCCACATGCCATCGGCATCCTTCTCGAAGATATACACGCCGCCTGTGGAGCCGTTCATGAGCGTCGCGCCCACGGCAAGGGTCGTACCGGTTGCATCCATGGCACGGCCGAAACGGTCATCCTCACCGTTGTTGTCCGATGCGGCCAGGAGAGCAGCCTGTGCCCATTCCCCGTCCGCGTTCTTGCGGAAGACGTATACGGAGGAATTGGTTGAGTTCTGGCCGCTCATGCCGACGAAAACGTCGTCGCCGGAGACAGCTGAGGAACCGCCGAAGTTCTGGGCCATCGATGGCGACGCCATCAACAACAGCGCGAACAGCGCGGAAAAAGACCTGTAAATCGTATTCATGGCTTGGGATATACTGGAAAGTTCGATTCGTTCGCGCCGTGGCGCTTCCGGTGAACAGGCGCATGCTGCCGGATTCGGGCAGAGGGCCTATCAGCCCTTCTTTCACGGTCCGGGGCACTGAATGTTACACCTCGTCCGCATAACGACAAGCCGGGAAGCGGTTCCCGAAAACCGGTCTCAATACGTACAGGCCGTCGAATCGGACGAACGGTAGTACCGTTTGAAGTTGATGGCGTTCGGGTCGGTGCACCCACGGAGCGGCAATACGTCTATTCGTCGAAATTCGACAGGGTGACTCTCGCTCTGTACAGAAATGCTGCCCTCCGTGAGCAGCCATCCTTCCTTCATCACGGACGGCGCGGCAGAGTCCACCGAGCCACCGCCCATTTGAGGATGCTGATACCGGAGTACATCGACGCTGTCCACACGGTGGGTGATTTCGTCGGCACCCAGCACTTCCACTTCGGCCGTCACCCACTCGTCACCGTGATGTGTTTCCGACGCAGATGATACACAGTGCCGGGTCACAAGGACATCTCCCATTTCAACATGGGTTCCAGGCGTGCACAGGTTGGCCGTCGGACGATCATCGTCCCCGTTACCACCCAGGAGCTGGACCTCAATGGAAATGGGGAAATCCTGGTTCAATGTCATGGTCTCACCGGGTTGCCCGTGGATCATGACGCCGGAATTGCGCCAGGCCCACCCAGGACCCTCGGGGGCCTGCTCGCCAACGAATCGATATTCAACACGCAACCGGTAGAACCCGAACGTGCCTTCATGGAACAGATGTCCGAATGCGTCCCCGAACGGACGGTCGGCGGGAGGAACGGCTTTCAGGACACCGTCTTCCACACGAAATACGCGGTCGGCATCTTCGCCCCATGCCTGCCCCCGTATTTTCGGCGTCCAGCCGTCGAGACTGGAGCCGTCGAACAGTGGAATCCAGTCTTCCCGCTCAGGGTCCGGCGGCGGACTTCCGCAAGCAGCCAATGTGACACATGCAATGAGCACCGGAAGCAAGCGTGCTTTCATTGGAGATACCGTTCCTGGAGGATGGATACGTGATGCTGCGCGTGACCAGCCATGATCCAACACAGCGCGCGAACCGAGAATCCGAAACCGGATGCGACGCCCTGACGCATGAGATCATTGGCCGTCATCCCCTTGACCAATGAAATGGTCGATGCGCGGATGTTGACGAATTCATCGACCAGGCCGGCGAACGTACGGGTTTCCACATGCGCTCCGGATACATAGGCATCCTGGTCCATTCCGGGCAGCGGCCCTGCATCACCACGCGCAAAGCACAAGGCTCTGTAGGCGAAAATGCGCTCCGTATCGTTGATGTGAGCCAGGACCTGCCGGACGGTCCATTTCCCCTCGGCATATGCATGATCCACGCGGTCGGCTGTAATGGAATTGAATACGCGGGCAAAAACGACATGCTGTTCCTTGAGCGTCTCCAGTACGGACCCGTCGGGGACGTGGGAAATATATCCGGCGTAGAAGTCGTTGAATTCACCGGCAGCCGGCCGGTGGCGGAACGCGTCGCTCATAAACCTGTCATTGACTGATGTGGCTTCGCAATGTACGAAGCACCGTCACCATCTCAACGGCCGCTTTCGCAGCGTCTGCCCCCTTGTTGCCGTCCTTTCCACCGGCCCGGTCCAGTGCTTGTGCTTCCGTATCGCAGGTCAGGACACCGAAAATAACAGGCACTCCCGTTTCCGCACCCAGGCGAGCAATTTCAGCCGAAACCGGACCGGCTACGTAGTCAAAATGGGGCGTATCGCCGCGAATGACGGCGCCGAGACATACAACCGCATCGACCTGTTTCCGGCGGGCCCATTCGGCCGCGACCACGGGAAGCTCGAACGCCCCCGGAACGCGAATGATACGCACGCAGTCGGAGGACGCACCCAGCTCAGCAAGGGTCTGGACAGCGCCCTCCAGCAGCGGAGCCACCACGTGGTCGTTCCATCGGGCCGCTACAACTCCTATGGTCATCGCAGAGGCATCGAGGCCTCCCGGAAGGTCAGCTGGGGAGGATGAGATCGTCGACATGGTCCAATCGTTCAATTTTCGTGTTCAAATATCGGGAGTTTTCCGGTCGAGGCGTGGTGCCGAGCGCAATACGTGTCGTTATCAAAATGCCATGGTCTGCGAGACCTGACATTTTCCGGGGATTGTTCGTCAACAGACGGCACGCACCGACCCCTGCATCCGCCAATATCGCCGCTGCAATCTCGTATGAGCGGGCATCAGCGGGAAACCCGAGACAGTGGTTGGCATCGACGGTGTCCATTCCCGCTTCCTGCAGGGCATACGCCTCCATTTTGTTGGCCAACCCGATGCCTCGGCCTTCCTGTCGCAAATACACCAATGCGCCATTTCCGTCCGCGGCTATCCGAGCCAGCGCCTGGTCGAGCTGCTCCCCGCAATCGCACCGCAGTGACCCGAACGCATCACCGGTCAAACATTCAGAATGGACGCGGACCAGCGCGTTGCCATGTTCCAGGTGGCCCATCCTCAGCAACACGTGCTCAAGGCCTTGTGGGTCCACGTAGACGGTAGCGCTGAATGGACCGTGTCGTGTAGGAAGGGATGTCGAGGGCCCTTTGCGCATCCCTGGCCGTGCACATTCCAAGGGCATCGAGTCGAGCCGGGGTATGTCGCGGACGTGCAAGAACGGCATGTCGTGTTTCCGGGCAAACGCCTCCAGATCGCTCCCTGACCGCATACTTCCGTCATCGTCCATGATCTCGCACAGAACAGCGACCGGGCTGCATCCGGCCAGCGTCGCAAGGGCAACACCGGCTTCCGTATGGCCTTGTCGGCCAGCGAGACCGCTGGCATGGGCTCGGAGTGGAAAAACATGGCCGGGAGACACAAAATCCGAGTGATGGCTGTCGGGATTTCCCAGAAGCTGGAGTGTATGGGCGCGATCGGCAGCGGAAATACCTGTCGTTACGCCGGAGGCTGCCTCCACCGATACCGTGAACGGGCTCGGGTGCATTCCCACACCTGATTTCGGTGCCAGCGGCAAGCGCAGGCGGTCCACCCAATCGGGTGCCATGGCGGCACAGATGAGCCCTCGGGCATGCACGGCACAGAAGTTCACCGCCGATGCCGTCACGCGGTCGGCCGCGAAAATGACATCACCCTCGTTTTCGCGGTCGGCATCGTCGGCGACGACGACACCCCGACCATTGCGTAATGCTTCCAGTATCTCTTTCATGATGTTGTAACCTCTTCACCGGACCAGGCCATGAAGCGCTCCACGTAGCGCCCCACGATGTCCGTTTCAATGTTGGCTTGGTATCCGACATCCTGACCGGCAAGCGAGACCCGCCCCTGCGTGAACGCGATAAGCATGACGGAGAATCCGGTGGGCGTCGTTTCCACCACCGTCAACGAAATGCCGTCGATGGCTACGTACCCCTTGGCTACGACAAACTTCAAATAGCGCGCCGGGATGTCGAAAAACAGCCGCAGACTGTCGCCGTCCACCACACGCGACGTCAACCGGGCCGTGGTCTCCACATGACCCTGCACTATATGGCCGTCAAGACGCCCGTTTGCCGGCGTCGACCGTTCCAGATTGACCGAGTCACCGGGCGCCAATGATCCCAGGTTCGTCTTCAAACAGGTTTCGGGTGCAAGGCCGACGTCGAACCAGTCGGAATCCCGGGCGGTCACTGTCAGACAGGTTCCGTTCACCGAAATACTGTCTCCAATGGATGTACCGTCCAGGACAACAGACGCCCGTATCCGGAGGGTCACCCCCCCGGAGGTATCGTCGCGATGCACGACACGTCCAGATTCTTCAATGATTCCAGTAAACATGGTCAATGATATTCGTGATCAGGATTGAACGAGGCCGGAAATCAGGATATCCGGTCCACAGTGGGTCACAACAGGCTCCAGTCGGAAGGCTTCCGAAAGCTCCCCGATACCAAGCCCGTCGATGGCATTCCGGGCCCCTGCTCCACCGATGACGACAGGGGCCAGATAGGCATGGATTTCCTGGACCAGACGGCTGTCAAAGAAGCTGCCTAGCACTGAGGGGCCGCCCTCGACGAGCAGCATCTGGATACCTGCGGCGCCCAGCACGTTGAGTGCAGACGGTACGTCTACGCGCCCGGCGGAATCGGCATCGCAGCGCAGCACGCGACACCCTGCCCGCTCCAATGCGGCAACGGAGGCCGATTCCCCAGCAGCCGTTGTGAGTATGAACGTCCCGGGTCGGACAACCCGTGCCGCAAGCGGTATGCGCAACTGCGAGTCAAGAATGACCCGGATAGGCTCATGGACGATTTCATCTCCAACGCGCGCCGTGAGCGATGGGTCGTCATCAATGACCGTCTGGACGCCGACCAAGAGCGCATGGACGGAGCCACGAATGCGGTGCGCGTGCTCCCGCGATGCACTGGACGTAATCCATTGGGAATGCCCCGCCTGTGTAGCCACTTTGCCATCCAGGCTCATCGCCATTTTGGCAAGTACCCATGGGCGTCCCGTTATGACATGGTGTCGGAACGCACGGATAAGATGGTCGGCGTCGTCCCGGAGTACGCCTTCGATCACTTCCACACCGTTTGACCGGAGAAATGTCGCTCCGTCTCCATCCACATCCGGGTTCGGATCCCGGGTCCCGATAACCACGCGACGCACACCGGCCTCAAGAATGGCGCGCGTACAGGGACCTGTCCGGCCCGTGTGGTTGCAAGGCTCCAGCGTGACGTACAACGTTCCGTCCCGGGCGGCCGCGCCGGCATCGGCCAGTGCCATGATCTCCGCATGGGCAGAGCCCGCCAGCTGGTGCCACCCTCTTCCAACAATGCTGCCGTCCTGCACCACAACGGCTCCTACCGGAGGATTGGGGGCGGTGGTCGCCGCTCCCTGTCCCGCCAGGTCAATCGCAATGCGCATGTACTCCGTGTCGCCCACAGCCCCGTCCGTTGGTTGACTTCGGGGCATACAAACGCTCGCAGCACACACCAAGGCGGTGCATGCTGACATCTTCTCCCATCCGGACTGTAACCGTCGGCTTCGGCCTTTCACCGAATCAACCTCCTGAAGAGGGTCACGGGCTCGGACGCCACGCGTCCTTACCGTCGGTCGGGGATTTCACCCTGCCCCGAAGATGTAGGGGGTGTACCCGGACAGACCGCTTCTGGTTCTCCGAGCACCTCATGGAGTTGATATCGGCGCCAGATCATCCATCCGAACAGGCGTACCGAAACCCAGGCTATGAATTCGAGGACGGGATGTACCCCGTGTGCACGCATCAATTTCCTGAAGACCCGATCGGCATCCCGGCGGCGTAACACCTTGCGGCAGCCACCCGGACCACTACCAACACACCCTCTGCGACGATACAACCAGTCATGCACCAGCGGAGCCGCTATGGACAGATGAAACGGGGCAATCAACCACCAAAGGACCCTGGGCACGGAGGCCATGTCGAACCGGAAGCCTGCCGGTACCTCCAATTCCACAACACCAACGACCGTGCGGTACGGATGAACAAGGGTCCATTCGCCTGAACCCGGCTCCAATGTGACGACAGGTGTCTCCATGTGTACTTCAGGAAACGCAAATACAGGCGACAGTGCGACGCCGATTCGCTCTGCTTCTTTTTCCTTTTTGGCGTATAGTGGCCCATTCCCCACCCACCATCCATGGAGACGCACATGTCCATGATGAAAGAGTTCAAAGAATTCGCCATGCGCGGCAACGTGGTCGATATGGCCATCGGAATCGTGCTCGGCGGCGCCTTTGGCAAGATCGTGTCATCGTTTGTTGCCGATGTCCTCATGCCACCGATCGGGCTCCTGATTGGCGGCGTCGATTTCAGCGAATTGGCTTTCATGCTGAAAGACGCGACCGGCGAGGCCGAAGCCGTGATGATCAATTACGGCGTGTTCGTGCAGACCGTGCTCGACTTCGTCATCATTGCCTTCGCCATATTCATGGTCGTCCGGGCCATGAACAACATGAAGAAGAAGGAAGAGGCCGCACCTGCTGCACCGGCTGCTCCTCCTGAGCCCTCTGCTGAAGAAAAGCTGCTCGGAGAAATCCGCGACCTGCTCAAGAAGAACGGCTGAGCTACCCGCGGATGCGAAATATGAGGCCCTCCAGAAGGATGTCCGCTTCGATGAGCGACAGTCCTTCTGTGCGGGTGCATGTCACGGGAAAGGTCAGCATCCTCAGGTCACTCTGTGCGTCCAGCACCAGCTGGTACGTTTCTTCCGATCCGTCGGGCGACAACGTGACCGTTACATCACCGCGCTCGTACGAGCCGCGCACGGTGGCCGTGCACACCTGTGAGGGTCCCTCATCGAATCCGGCAGTGATGATGTAGGACGAGAATGATGCGTTGAACACGAACGTCCCCTCCTTCTCCAGACGCAGGAAGGCATCGGTCAACACCCGGTGGCGATGGGCCTGATTGCCTTCGTAAATGATGCCGACGGATTCCGGCACATCTCCATCGAGAAAGCCGGCATCGATGTACGTGGCTGGTCCTTCCAGGCGCTTCAGCACCGTCAGGTCGAAGACCGCCTCGGTCACATCCAGCGGTCCACCGGTGCCGTCACCGGAATCGTCCACACCGAGTGGCCCCAGGTCGGAGCACGCGGATGTCAGGAACACCAGCAAGGCAAGGGGAAGAGTCGTTCTCATGCCTGCAAGTATCGGCCACCGGGCATCATTCTTCAACAGGTTGATCCTACCGTGTCACACGCGGTATGAATCGGCACGCCAGTTCGTGATGGCAGCCTTGATTTCCTTTTCGGACAGGCTCTCGGCGATGGCCCGGGCTGCGAGCGCATCGTATTCCTCATCGGACGCAAACCGGAGGCCTATGATTTGCCGAATCGTAAGGCGGCTGTCCAGCAAAGCTCCTGTTCGGGCGTAGCTACGCAGATTTTCTTCCGTGCGAATGACGCGGTCCTGGACCTTCAATGCGTACAAGCGTGACAGCGCAATAGACATGAACACCAGAAACGCGAGTACGAATATCAACGAGGCGCTGTATTGTGTGGTCGCCCCCCAGGCTTCGTACAGGTTGACACCAGCCCCAATAAGCGTAAGCAACGCAATGGGCGCTGAAACGAAGTGGAATGGCGGGTGAAAGCGTGCGTGGTTCTTTGCGTTCTGGACTGACATGATTCCCGGTGTTGATTGATGGCAGTTGAATATAGCCGATTCGTATGTTCCGGCACCCAATCCGATCAATATTGCCCATGCGTTGTTACACTTCCCTGCTTTCGGTGGCCTGCGGCCTGGTTTTCCTGTTTTCGACACACGGTGCGGCCGCACAGGATGTCTCGTACCCCGACGCATTCAACAAGCCCATAGGATATTTCGAAACGGCGCTGGGTGAATACGACTACGGCATTTCATCGACCGTCGATTCAACGCGCCTTTACTTCAGCCAGGGCGTCCAGATGATGTACGCCTTCACGAAGGAAGATGCGGCCCGCTCCTTCCGTGAGGCCTGGCTACGCGACGAGGACTGTGCCATTTGCCACTGGGGAGAAGCCTGGGCGTGGGGTCCGTACCTGAATGGTCCCATGAACGCCACCGATGCCCAGCGGGCCGTCGCCGCCATGGCGGCAGCTGAGGAACGCGTTGGCTCGGCATCGCCCAGGGAGCGTGCGCTCATAGAAGCCATGTCGGTCCGCTACGCGATTCCGTATGACCGGGACGAACAAGCCCGTCGCGACTCTGCCTATGCGCAGGCCATGCAGGGTGTCGCCGCCGCCTATCCGACCGATCTGGACATCGCGACACTGTATGCCGAATCCCTGTTCCTGCTTGAGCCTCGCCGCGGGAATCGCGACCTGGACGATCCGGATGTTCAACGGCTGCATGCCGTTCTGGAAGATGCACTCCGCCGCGACATCACGCATCCCGGCGCATGCCACCTGTATATCCACGCCACAGAATCCACAACGGACCCGGGCAAGGCCGAAGCCTGCAGCGAACACATTGCCTTCGCGATGCCGGGCGCGTCGCACATCAACCATATGCCATCCCATACGTGGAATGAAATTGGTCGATGGGGCGACGCCGTGGACGCCAACATTCGTGCGTGGCACGCCGACCAGAAAGCGGCCTATGGCGAAGGATTCGCCATTTACCCGTCGCACAACCTGCATATGCTGCTGTTCGCCGGCTCCATGGACGGACAAGGTGGTATTGCCACACAGGCTGGCCGTGACTACACAACCCTCACGGGCAACTCCATGTATGAGGCCCTCACGCTCATACGCTTCGGACGATTCAGCGAAGTCGATCGCGTCCCGGCTCCCAGACGCGGAGGAGACGTGGCCGATGGCTTGTGGGCATTCGCCCAGGGCTATGCGGCGCTGAAACTGGACAAGCCCAAGGAGGCCCACCGACACTTGGCGTGGGTGCAAGCACTCGCTGACACGTCTTCTGCCCGGTTCCGGGGGCACACAGCGGCCAACCTACTTGGCTCCGCGCAGCACCTGCTGGAAGGGGAAATGGCGTGGAAGAAGGGCAACCTCGAGGACGCCATTGGCCATTTCGAAATGGCCGCGGCACACGAGGATTCACTTGTGTACGACGAACCGGAGCCGCTGCCCTACGATGCACGCCACTGGCTCGGCGCTGCGCTGCTCGCCGCCGACCGACCGGCGGATGCCGAACGTGTTTACCGCACGGAACTCGAAGATCATCCCCGGAATGGCTGGTCGTTGTTCGGACTGGTTCGCTCGCTGGAGGCCCAGGGGCCATCACGCGCCGCAGAGTTGCCTGCGTTACGAACTGCCCGTGATGCGGCGTGGGCCCGCGCCGATATCTGGTTGCGCGCCACGAGGTTTTGAGTCAGGGCCTACATAGCAGGACTATGTAACATTCGGCGTGGGCCATACGTAGTGGCGCAAGGTATAGATCACTTGCCTTGCAGACATGATCCCGAAAGCCCTCGTCGCGGCCTCGACCCGCCCGCTCATCCTATCCATTCTGGCCGACTCCGAAGAGAGTTACGGCTACGAAATCATCCAACGTGTGCGCGACCTGACCGGTGGTCGCCTGGACTGGCAGGATGGCATGTTGTATCCGGTCCTTCACCGGCTGGAAGAGGAAGGGTTGCTGGTAGCCCGGTGGGGACGCTCCGAGACCGGGCGTCGGCGCAAATACTACCGGTTACGCCCGGAAGGCCATGAAGCCCTCGTCCTTGAGAAGGAACAGTGGATGAGTGTTCACCAAGCCCTTGTGGAGCTATGGACACCGGCACCGAACGCGAACTGAAGCGCCACGTGCGATCGTGGCGCGATGCCATGGAACGGCGAACGGCCTTCCGTCCGGCCGACCTCGACGAGCTCGAAAGTCACCTGTGGGAAGAGATTGACCGCCTCATTGCGACGGGAGCATCGCCGCGCGAGGCCGTACTCGGCGCATCGGCCCGGATTGGCCATGCGGACGTACTGGCGAGTGAATTCAAGAAAACCGTCGTGTGGGCCGACCCGGACCGCCCGCGCTGGCACCATTTAACCTGGAGATTCGTGATGTGGAAGAACCACATTTTTGTGGCCCTGCGCACCCTGCGCAAACAGGGCGTCTATTCTGCCATCAATATCGGAGGCCTCGGACTCGGACTGGCATGCGCGTTCCTGATATTCCTGTTCGTGCGGCATGAACTGACCTACGACCGGTTCCATGACACGGGTGACAACCTGTACCGGATGTACATCGAGCAGACCACCGGTCAGTTCGCGGGCAACAACCGAGCAAATTTCCCGGCCGGTATGGCTGAGCAGATCGAGACGCGGGGTACTGGAATCGCATATACGGTCCTGTATGACGTCCGAACCCCCTACCTGGGCGTCGGCGATCGCAGTCAGCGCGTGGGCACGGTAGGGTTCATGAGCCCCCAAGGATTGGATGCATTCACATTTCCGCTGGCCCAGGGTGATCCAGCGCATGCACTCTCCGACCCGAAGTCCATTGTGCTATCCCAGGAGGCCGCCGCACTGCTGTTCGGAACGCAAGATCCCATGGGACAACGGGTCGCATGGGGAGATGTAACAGAACTGACCGTGACGGGCGTTTTCATGCCGCTTCCAACAAAGACGCATCTGCAATTCGAAGCGCTTGTCCCGGTCGAGCTCATGAATGACGTCATGGGTCCCGGAGCCATGACGAATTTCTCCAACTGGAACTACAACCTGTACGCCGTGCTGGAATCAGGCGTGGATCCAGACGCTGTATCGGCCAGCCTACGTCCGTATGTCATTGAGCTGAACGACGGTGATGAGGCCTCGGTTGATGAGATGATATTCCGCTTTCAGCCGGTGGATGACATCCACCTCAATCCGGCCGTGACGAACGGAAAGACGCGGACCGCGGATCCTGGCACCATTTGGATGTTTCTGGGCGTCGGCCTTCTCATCCTCGTCATTGCAGGCGTCAATTTCACGAACATGGCTACGGCCCAGGCGCTACAGCGTGCACGCGAAGTCGGTGTACGCAAGACCGTCGGAGCCGTCCGGGGGCAACTCACTGCCCAGTTTCTTCTGGAGTCGTGTTTGGTCGGACTCCTGGGTACCGCATTGGGGCTTGGATTGGCCATGGTTGCCCTGCCATCCTTTGCCACGCTCGTGGGGACCAACCTCGGTAGCGGATTCGATGATCCGACGGCGTTGCTCATGCTTCTTGGTGCGGGATTGTTCACCGGGGCGGTGGCCGGATTGTATCCGGCTGTATTCCTGGCATCGTTCAGGCCGTCCCAGGTTCTCAAGGGAGAGCTTGCCTCACGCGGCGGTTCAGGACGTATCCGGAAAGGCCTCATCGTATTCCAATTCTCGATTTCCATCTTTCTGATTGTAGCCACGCTGGGCGTCTATAATCAACTCCGGTACATGCGTAGCATGGCGCTCGGATTCGACAAGGAGCAGATCATATTTGCCCCCATCAACGACCCATTGAGGGACAACTTCGAAACCGTCCGGCAGGACGTATTGCAGAATGCACGGATTGTGAGCGCGTCGTTGGCGGGCAACCTCCCCGGTCGGGTCGGTACCAGTCGCGGGTACTACTGGCCGGGACAGGACGCGGATGACGAAAACAACCGGAGTTTTACGACGGTACTCGCCGATTACGACTATCTCCAAACGCTGGGCCTCGAGTTGATTGCGGGGCGTGATTTCTCCCGCGACCGACCCACGGATTTCGAGGATGCGTACATCCTGAATGAGACTGCGGCCCGCCTGATCGGGTATGCGGAGCCGGGCGATGCTGTGGATGAACCATTCCGCGCGTGGGATAAAGACATGGGAACCATCATCGGCGTTGTAAAGGACTTCCACTTCCAGTCCCTTCATGAGTCGATTGAACCGGTCGTCATCAATATCAAACCGTGGATCAGTTACGCGGCCTTCCGCGTGAGCCCGGGAGATGCCGCAGAAGTGGTCGACATCCTGACAGCGGCATGGGCCCGGTACGCCCCCGGCTATCCCATCGACTACCGGTTCCTGGATGAGGATTTCGACCGCCTCTACGCCAAGGACCGCCAACTGGGTAATCTGTTTACGTTCTTCACCATCCTGGCCATTGTCGTGTCCTGCTTGGGCCTGTTCGGCCTTTCCGCATTCAGTGCCAGGAGACGCACGAAGGAAATCGGCGTTCGGAAAGTGCTCGGTGCCGATGTGAAGGACATCGTTCTGCTCCTCTCCAGGGAGTTCACGATCCTGGTCGCGCTGGCGTTCGTCGTGGCTGCGCCCGCGGCGTGGTTCGCCATGGATCGATACCTGGCGGACTTCGCCTATCGGACCAGCGTATCTCCGTTGCTTGTCCTGTCGGCCGGATTGGCTGCCTTTGTGATTGCTTGGTCAACCGTTGGCTGGCAAGCATTCCGCGCCTCGCGCGTCAACCCTGTGGTCTCATTGAAGGTCGAATGAGGGACAGGTCGAAGATGAGGCCGCTTCTCAGAAGGGCGTCAATACTCCCTTCGATCCGGGCACGCCCTTCATCGACCGCTTCTCTCAGCGTAAGCGTACCGGCGACGATGTCCCGATAGGCAAGCGTACCTGCGTGGAGGATGAACGCCGGTGCTTCCGCAGGCCCCTCTTTGGTTACAAGGGTACCGTCGTCGATGATGGCATGGAATACGTCGTCATCGATCCTGTACTCGTACGTCTCACATACCCCTGCGGCACGGTCCGCCTGAAAGACGGAATGCATGGCCAGGACGGACCAACTCCCGGTGTAGACATAATCGTCGTCCGGCAATCCAATGGTTTGATGTCCCCATTGGGCGAGCTGGATGGCAATGCCCTCGAGCTCCCTTCCATAGTCAGACAGGGCATACTCTCCTGAATCCAACTTCTCGGCAATCCCCTTTTCAACGAGCGTCTTGAGCCGCGACGAAAGCAGGTTCGTTCCGATTCCGGGAAGATGATCCATCAAATCCGTAAACCGCTTCGGTCCGGTCAGGAATTCCCGGACCATCAACAGCGTCCACCGTTCACCGATCAGGTCAAGCGCATGGGCCAGACCGCAGTATTGTCCATACGTGCGTTTCGTCATACGAGAAGCTACTTTATTATCATGTAGTAATGCAAGCGGCGCACGGAGTGCTATATTATTTTAAACCACTATATAATTTTAAACTTAACACCCAAACAAAACGGAAGCCCTCAGAATACCGTTAGTTTAATTATATATAGCTCACACGGCATGGCACGCTGCGCCCTGGACGTCTATCGGTCATTGAACCGCAATATGAGCGCCTCTACCTCTGATTTCAGTTCCTCGAACCGGGCATAGGCATCGCGTCCGGGTCGCTGGTCGGCGCCTGATGTCATCCGGTACAGGTACCCCAACTGATTGAGCAGCATCGGTGGTGGGTAGCTGTCCGTATCCGAGGTCTCGAGCGCTTCGGCAATGGCGGTCAACGTTTCCTTGGCAGCCGTGCTCAACGACGAGTCCTTCAGGGCTTTTTCGACATCCGCCTGGAGCGCGTAGGCGCGCGTCAACAATGCCGCGGCATCTTGATTGAATGAGAGCTGCGCCTCGATATCGGCCTGTGTCACGCCTTCGAGGCGCGGGTCGGGGACGATGACCAATGGCTGTGACCATTCATCCGCGCCAGCTCTCAGGTGGACCGTGTACTGTCCGGGAACGGCCATGGGGCCGTTCCCTGTGCGCGTGGCGCTGTAGGAAGGGCCAGCATGCCGCAAGTCCCACACGAATCGGTGCACGCCCGGCGTCGTGTCAAGGTCACCGGTCGGCACGGGCGGCCGCTCGGGAGCTCGCATGCCCTGTGCCGGAGCCTCAGACGACCTGTCGACACCTCCGGGCGCGTCCTTCGGTTCCTGGGACACGAAGTCACGAACGGTCTCTCCCGAGGCATCCTTGATGGTCAATTGTACGCTACCCTCGAAGCCGGCGGGCAACTGGTAGTCGATCCGGGCGCCCGGGGGAGCGTATTGAGGGTCGGCAGGACCTCCGGCCCGGGCCCCCCACCGGCCACGGATGGCATCGGTAATGGTGAACAGGTGCGTCATGCGGGAGCGGTCCATGCGGGTACGCTGCATTACCACCCATTCCCGGATGCTCGAGAGGTCATCCATCACCCAGAAACCACGTCCCATGGTGGACACAATAAGATCGCCATGCATCGTCCGGATATCGGTGATGGGCGTAACCGGCAAGTCGAACTGGAAGGCGTGCCAGGTCGCGCCATTGTCCGGTGACAGCCACATGCCATAGTCGGTACCACCGTAGAGCAGTCCCGGTACGACCGGATCCTCCCGCAGGACGCGGGCGGGATGGTCGGCGGGAATCCCGTCCGTGATGCGCGTCCAGGTGGCGCCGTAATCGGACGTCCGATAGAAATAGGGTGTGAAGTCATTCAGCAGGTAGCGGTATCCTGCCACGTAGGCAACTCCTGGGGCATGTGCAGAAGGCTCCACACTGTTGATACGCCCCTCCTTCGGCATGTCCTTCGGCGTCACATCCGTCCACGTGGCACCTCCGTCCCGGGTTACATGAACCGGACCATCGTTGGCGCCGGTCCAGATGACACCGGGCTCCAGGGCGGACTCCTCAATGGCATACAACACCGAATAGTGCTCCTCGCCTGTAACGTCACGGGTTATCGGACCACCCGATACCATTTGCCGGTCCTTGCGAAAGGCTGTAAGATCGGGGCTGATCTGCTCCCAGTTCAGACCGCCGTCCGTGGTTTTATGGACGTATTGCGAGCCGTGGTATACCGTGTTGGCATTATGCGGAGAGACTTCAATGGGCACCACGCGCTGAAAACGATACGGCAGTTCTGCAGGATTCCGGCCGTACAGGTTCCACGCTCCGACGTAGTAGTTTTTTTCCTGGTTGGTGCGGGTGTTGAAGACGCCAAATGTGCCCTTGCAGTTGGCATAGACAATGTCTGCATCGCCGGGCTTCGGAACGACCGGACCTGTTTCGCATCCCCCGACCGCTTCCCAATACGCTTGGTACCCGCCCTGTCGGCTACCGGCCGGGTTCGACGGGACGCGGATGGTGGAATTATCCTGTTGACCGCTGTAGACCCAATACGGAAAGCGATCGTCCACATCTGCGGAATAGAGCTCGGCGGTCGCCTGATTGTCCTGCGGGGACCAGGTCTGGCCACCATCGAGCGTCACATTCACGCCTCCGTCGTTGGCCTGGATGAAAATGTCCGTGTCGTCAGGGTTTATCCACATGTCGTGGTTGTCACCGTGGGGTGTCGACATGCGGGTCCACGTTTTTCCAGCATCATCCGAGCGGTGAAAACCGAGGTTGTTCACGTAGACCCGGTCGGCGTTGACCGGGTCGGCGTCGACATTCGTGTAATAGAATGGGCGCGTCATGAGGAAGCCCTCGTTTGACACCAATTGCCAGGTCTCGCCGTGGTCGTTCGAACGGTACAACCCCTCCTTTTCGGGTGATGCCTCGACCAGCGCATAGATCCGGCTGGGGTCTGCCGGGGTGACGGCGAAATCAATCTTACCGATGAGGTCGTCCGGGAGCCCCTTCGTCTTGTGATCCCAAGTGGCTCCGCCGTCCCGCGATACATAGATCCCGTTCTCTGATCCGTCATCACCGGAAATAATGGTCCACGGCTTGCGCTCAGCATGCCATAATGCAGCGTAGACTTCCTCTGGGTTGGCCGGATTCAAATCGAGGTCTATGCCTCCCGTAGTCGGGCTCACAAACAGTACATGCTGCCACGTTGCCCCGCCATCGACCGATTTGTAGATGCCCCGCTCCGGGTTCGGACCGAACGGCGAGCCGAATGCAGCTGCCCACACGATGTCCGGATTGGTAGGGTGCACGACCACGGCGCCGATCTGACCGGTCTCGCGCAGACCGACATGCGTCCAGGTCTTGCCGGCATCGACGGACTTGTACATACCCTTGCCGATGATCACGTTGCTGCGGAGGCCATCGGACCCCGTACCTACATAAATGACGTCCGGGTTGCTGTCGGACACATCGATGGACCCGATGGAGGCGGTCTCGAAAAACCCGTCCGAGATGTTGGTCCACGTGCCACCCGCATCCGTGGTCTTCCAGACACCACCCCCGGTCGACCCCATGTAGAACGCACGGGGATGGGCCCGGTGACCCGCAACAGCGGTGACCCGACCGCCGCGCGACGGGCCGATGTAGCGCCAGTCGGCATCGACAAAAACGGTTTCGAGCGTATCGGCCTGAGCCGTCGTATCCGCAGACGCAGTTGGCGCGGAATACATCACGAGGAGGGCAAACAGGATCATCAAGCGGAATGGCATGTGTCTCGGCGGGAAGTAGAAATGATGGCTCAATCTACAGACGGTCAGTGATTCAGACCCGCATTCTGTATACTTCCGGCCCGCTCTCCAACAACGACGGTCCACGCACCATGTATTTGCACACCGCCCGCCGGCTTTCCGGCCTCATTCTCGCCCTGTTTTTCACCGTTTTGCCGCTGCGCGCCCAGGATGCCGCAACGTGGTCAGTCGACGACGCCTTCGGCCCGACGGAAGAGGTTGCCTTCACGACCACGGAAGGCACATGGATGAGCCTGGACGTGTCGCCGGACGGCCGGACGATTGTGTTCGATCTGCTGGGCGACCTGTATACGCTGCCCATCTCCGGTGGCAAGGCAACCCCGCTCACCTCGGGTCCCGCCTGGGACGTCCAGCCAACGTTCAGCCCGGACGGATCGCGGGTGGCGTTTACGAGTGACCGCGCCGGCGGCGACAATATCTGGACGATGGCCCTCGATGGCAGCGACACCACGCAGGTCACCAACGAGTCCTTCCGTCTCCTGAACGGCCCGGCGTGGACACCGGACGGCCAGTATCTGTTGGCGCGCAAGCACTTCACATCCGGCCGGTCCCTGGGTGCCGGCGAAGTCTGGATGTACCATGCATCGGGTCAAGCCACGTCAGGCCTGCAGCTCACCAAGCAGAAAAACGATCAGCAGGATCAGGGCAACGAGATTGCCGTGAGCCCCGACGGCCGCTACGTCTACTTCAGTGAAGACATGTCCGGCGGATCCACGTTCGAGTACAACAAGGACCCGAATGGCCAGATATATGTCATTCGACGCCTGGATCGGGAAACGGGCCGCATCGAAAATTACATCACCGGGAATGGCGGTTCCGCTCGCGCAACACCGTCACCCGACGGGAAGACCATCGCATTCGTGCGCCGCGTCCGCGAAAAGAGCACCATCCATTTGTTCGATACGGTCACCGGGCACCAGCGTCTCCTGTACGATGGACTGGACCGTGACCAACAGGAAGCCTGGGCCATTTTCGGGGTCTATCCGGCCATGTCCTGGACGCCGGATGGCAGCTCGATCGTGTTCTGGGCCGGCGGCGGCATCCACCGGATTGACGTCGCCACGGGTACCGTCTCGGCCATTCCATTCGAAGTGGAAGTAGAGCGCACCATCCACGAGGCGCTCCGCGTACCAGTAGAGGTGAGCCCTGCTTCCTTTACGGCAAAGATGATTCGGGACGTGGCGACATCCCCGGACGGCCGCACCGTGGTGTTCCACGCGGCCGGATACCTGTACACAAAGGCCTTACCGAATGGCACGCCTCGGCGCTTGACCTCACAGACCGATCACTGGGAGTACGATCCATCGTTCAGCCCTGACGGCCGCACGATCGTGTACACGACGTGGGACGATGCCGAATACGCCACCATCCGTACGGTTGCCATGGGCGGTGGTGCTTCGAATACGGTCGTCTCCCGCCCGGGCCATTATTCCGAACCGCGGTTTTCGCCCGATGGGCAACACATCGTATACCGCCGTGATGGCAGTGATGGCCTGACGGGTCGCCTCCACGGGATGGATACCGGGATTTACCGCCTGGCGGTCAGTGAATCCTCCGAGCCGGTCTTGGTCTCACGCTCGGGCTCCGATGCCCGTTTCGGCCCACACGGCGAGCGCATTTATTTCCAGTCCGGAGGCGGACTGTCCAAGGCCTACCGGTCGGTTGATGTACACGGTGGAGATGCGCGGACCCACTTCACGATGAAGTACGCCAACGTGATTGTACCCAGCCCGGATTTCGAGTGGGTGGCATTCAACGAGCTCTTCAATGCCTACGTGGCTCCGTTCCCCAAGACCGGGGACGCGGTGGACCTGAACAAGGACACGAAATCCATTCCGGTGCGCCAGGTGACCCGGGATGTCGGCACGGAACTGCACTGGTCAGCCGGGTCCGATGCACTGCATTGGATGGTGGGCCCGGAATACTTCACCAACCCGCTGGCCGAGAGCTTTACGTTTGTGGATGATGCTCCGGCCGAACTCCCCCCGGTTGACACAACGGGCGTGGCACTCGGACTCACGCTACAAAGTGATGTCCCACAAGGAGTAACTGCCTTCACGGGCGCCAGGGTCGTGACCATGGACGGCGACCAGGTGATTGAGAATGGCACGGTGGTGGTCGATGGGAACCGCATTGTGGCGGTGGGTTCTGCAGAAGACGTATCGGTACCCGATGGCGCGACCGTTGTCGATGCAGCGGGCAAGACCATCCTCCCCGGATACGTGGACGCCCACGCCCACTTGGGGCACTTCTTTTCGGGTCCCATTCCTGAAGAGAGCTGGGTGTACAGCGCCAATCTTGCGTTCGGCGTGACGACGACCCATGATCCATCCGCCAATACCGAGACGGTTTTTACGCTGTCGGAAATGGTACGGAGCGGCCGGCTGCTCGGCCCACGTATTTTCTCGACAGGGTCCATTCTCTATGGCGCCGACGGCGATTTCAAGGCCATTGTGAACTCGCTTGAGGATGCCCGCAGCCACCTTCGCCGCATGGCCGCCGTCGGCGCCACAAGCGTGAAGAGCTACAACCAGCCCCGCCGCAACCAGCGCCAGCAGATCATGCAGGCAGCCCGTGAGGTGGGTCTGAACGTCGTGCCGGAAGGCGGCTCGACATTCAACCACAACCTGACGATGATCATTGACGGACATTCCGGCATTGAGCACAATATCCCGGTCGCGCCTCTCTACCGGGACGTCATCGAGCTCTGGCGTCACAGCGGGACCGGCTACACGCCGACGCTCGTTGTGCTGTACGGCGGGCCCGGCGGGGAGAAGCAATCCTATGAAGTGGACAACGTGTGGGAGAACGAACGCCTGCTTCGGTACGTGCCACGCATGACGGTCGACGCCCTTTCCCGCCGGCGCCAGAAAGCGGCACCGGACGAGTACTTCCATGACGAGGTCGCGGCCCAGGCCAAGAAGCTCGTCGACCAGGGCAACATCGTGCAGATCGGTGCCCATGGTCAGATGCAAGGCATCGCATTCCATTGGGAAATGCGTCTTCTCGAACAGGGTGGCTTCACACCGCACGAAATCCTGCGGTCAGCAACCATCCATGGCGCGCGCTACTTGGGCATGGACGCCGACATTGGATCCATTGAGGTCGGCAAGCTGGCTGACCTCATCCTGGTCGACGGCAATCCACTGCAAGACCTTCGTCAGGCCGAGCAGATCTCACACGTGATGATCAACGGTCGACTCCTTGACGCGATGGCGCTGCCGCGCGGCGAGACCGGCGATCAATGGTGATCACGCCCCGCGCCAGAGACCAGTCCAAGGTCGTAGACCGCTGAGATCCGGTGCGAGGCAAGGCGGGCAAGCGATTGCGAGAGAGGCGTACACCTGTACGCCGCAACGAGCGTGAGCGCCGCCCAACGACGCCCCGCGCCAGAGACCAGCGGTCTAGAAATCCTCGATCAAGATGCCCATCCTACCAATCTGCGAATCCCTCATGGCCTCCAGGATCTCTGTCGTGTTGCTCATGACAAAGGGCCCTGACGACACCACGGGTTCTCCGATGGGCTCGCCAAGCATAAGAAGCGCACGGGTGTCTTGATCGGCATCGATGCGGAGTGGACCGGTGCCGTCCAATTCGGCCATATGGTTGCCGGGAACCTCCACCTCCTCATTCAAGGTCAGGTGGCCATCGAGTGCGTAGAGAAAACCGACCTGACCATCGGGCAGTGCCAATGTGGTCGATGCCCCCTCTTCGGCGTGCAGAATGAGCGCCGTGACCGGCGTGTGGGTCAGGGCGGCGCCCGCCGTACGGTCCAGCGCTCCGGCAACCACCTGGATGCGGAATCCATCCTGGTCCATCACGGGGATGTCCTCTTCGGACAGCCCTTGGTACCGTGGCTGTACCATCTTGAATCGCGCGGGCAGGTTGACCCAGAGCTGCAGGAGTTCCCACTCGCCGCCGTCCTCGACCAATTCCCGGGCCGGACGCTCGGAATGGACAATACCCATTCCTGCGGTCATCCATTGAACGCCACCGGCCCGAACAACATGGTCGTTCCCGCGGGAATCACGATGGTGCACGCCTCCCTTGAAAACAAACGTGACGGGCTCAAAACCCCGGTGCGGGTGCGGCGGTACCCCTTCGGTGGACTGGCGGCCCCCACCTTCAAACGAAACAGGTCCGGCATGATGCAGCAACAGGAACGGGTCAATGTTGTTGATGCGCGCGTGCGGCAATGGCTGCTTGACGACAAAGCCGCCCATGTCCATATTGACAGCGCGAACGGGAGCGTATGCGGTTCTGAAGGTCATGTGTGTGCTGAAATGGTTTCTTTTCCCTTCAGTTATTTGACTGGTCAAATTGTTACACAAACCACGCATTTAGCGAGGTTTGGATGTGATCAGGTAGCGCCTTGTGTTACTCCGGACGTTCCAGAACCGGCAGGTTCAATCCCGAGATCATGGACTCGAATTCAGGTACGCGGATGTCCAGTATGGTCGTCCACTTGCCCAGTTCGGAATTGATCTGGGCCACGAGTTCGTCGCGAACCACATAGGCCTGGTCGGTTGGCCGGTAATTGCCGCTGGCGACAACACCGCCGACCGCTGCCAGCTTGTTGTTGAGCCGGATCGGGAAGTTGAGCGGATCCTGGCCGGACCGGTTCTTGGTCTGATACAGGGCTTCTTCGACCAGCGTCATGTCGGCGACCATGGAATCAGCGAACGCCGTGATATTGTCGTTGCCCACGGGCACGCGCTTCACGAGGTCCTTGATCTGCGTGCGGAACGAGCGGATTTGCTTGATGGCCTTGTGGGTCTCGGACAGCTTATCCCGAACATCGATGAGGAAGTCGAACTGCTCCTGGAGGTCGGCCACCGTCGACTCGCTGCGAGGATCCGGCTCAATGCGGAACGTGACCTCACTGGAGTCCTCCCCAACGATGAGCCGTGCCTTGTAGGCGCCTGGAACGGCCCGTGGCCCGCGGACAGATCCCGCCCACATGATGAGACCATCGAACGTTTCGGCATCGTCGTAGCGCATATTCCAGCGATACTCATTGAACCCGGCTTCGGCCGGGACATCATCCTTTTCAAATGACTTGATGACGGTACCGTCTTCCTCCAGAATACGCATGGTCAATGCATCTTCCATGTCCTCTTTCAGCCAGTACCGAAGACGTACGGAGGACTCGGCGCCGAGGGTGATCGGATACGGGTCGTTGAACGTGTAGGCTTCCGATGTCGCGTCTGCTTCCACATGGTGCAGCGGACTCAGGTCTTCCATGATCCAGAAAGCGCGACCTTGCGTACCGACAACCAGGTCGTAATCGCGCCACTCAAGATCGGTAATGGGGACAATGGGCAGGTTTTGCTGGAATGCCTGCCAGTTCGCGCCGTCATCAAATGAGACGTACATGCCTGTTTCCGTTCCGGCGAACAGAAGGCCCGGCTTTACAGGATCGACCTCGATGGCCCGCGTGAAGTGCTGCGGGTCAATGCCATTCGTGATTTTCTTCCACGTGGCGCCATAATCGGAGGTCTTGTACAGGTACGGAGCAAAGTCATCCGACTTGTAACGTGTACCTGCCACGTACAGACCGCCCGGGTTGCGAGGATCGACCACCATGTCGTTCACCTGCATCCACTCAGGAAACATGCGTGCCGGCGGCGTGACGTTCGTCCAATTCTCTCCACCATCGCGGGTCACATGGATGAGCCCATCGTCAGAGCCGGTCCAGATGACACCCGGCTCTTCGCCCTCTGCAAATGTGAAGATGGTGGCGTAGTACTCGACGGCGGTGTTGTCCTTCGTGATGGGTCCACCCGATGGCCCGAGCGTGGACGGATCGGCTCGGGTCAGGTCCGGCGACAGGGCCTCCCATGACTGGCCGTCGTTGTCACTCTTGAACAGGACCTGTGCCGCCGTCAGGACGCGTCCTGGAACGTGCCGCGAATACTTGATCGGGAAATTCCACTGGAAACGGTACGTATAGTCCTCGGCGCCATGCCCCATCGGATTGTCGGGCCAGACATTCACGTTACGGGATTGATCGGTGTCGTGGTCGTAGCGCTGCAAGTAGCCACCGTACGATCCACCGAAGACGATATCCGGATTCTCAGGATCAGGCGCCAACCACGCACTCTCACCGCCGGCTGTGTCTTCCCAGTCGTCTTCGCTTCCGGTGGATGTATGGAGAATGCGGACCGTTGAGTTGTCCTGCTGACCGCCGTAAATGCGATATGGAAAATGGTTGTCCGTAGCCACACGATAGAACTGCGCCGTTGGCTGGTTGTGATACGTACTCCATGTCTCGCCGCCGTTGTACGTCACCTGTGCGCCGCCATCGTCCCCGACGATGATGCGGTCCGGATCCTCGGGTGCAATCCACAGATCGTGATGATCACCGTGCGGTGTGCGGACCGACTCGTACGTCCGGCCACCGTCCGAGGAGTGCCACAGACTCACATTCAGAACCCACAGATCGTTCTCGTCCTGTGTACCTGCATAGAGCCTCGTGTAATACCATGCACGCTGCCGCAGATTCCGGTCGTCGTTGATTCGTCTCCAGGATTCCCCTCCGTTGTCACTCCGGTAGACGCCCCCTTCATCGTGTTCCACGATGGCCCAAACACGGTCCGCATTCACGGGAGATACGGCTACTCCGATGATGCCCAGTACTCCGCCTGGAAGCCCGTTGTCCTGGTTTGTGAGCTGTGTCCACGTGTCGCCTCCATCGGTGGATTTCCACAATCCGGAGTCCTCACCACCGCTCGACAGTTCGTATGGTGACCGGGAGACTTCCCAGGTCGATGCATAGAGGACGCGCGGGTTGGTAGGGTCCATGACGAGATCGACGGCGCCCGCCTTGTCGCTGACGAACAGTACGCGTTCCCATGTGGCACCGCCATCCTTGGACCGGTACACGCCGCGTTCTTCACTGGGGCCGAACAGATGGCCCAACACGGCGGCATACACCAGGTCAGGATTCCGGGGGTGGATCCGGACACGGGGAATGTGATGGGTATTCGTGAGACCGCTGGCCGTCCACGTGCGACCGGCATCGACGGATTTCCACATGCCATATCCGTGTGACACGTTGCCGCGCAACGTTTTCTCGCCGCCACCAACGTACATCACGTTGTTGTCCCATTCGGACACGGCAACCGCTCCGATGGATCCACCGAAGAACCCGTCCGAAATACTCTCCCAGGACTGACCACCGTCTTCCGTGCGCCAAACGCCGCCACCGGTGGCCCCCATGTAGAACAGGTCGGGCTTGCCCGGTACGCCGGTCACAGCCGCGCTGCGACCACCTCGCTCGGGACCAACGAACCGGTACTCAAGTCCCTCCAGTAATGCAGGGTCAACGGATTGGGCCTGCGCCAACGACGCAAACAGAAGAACGAGCGGGAGAAGGAGGTTTAGTCGTCGCATCGGAATTCGGTGGGTTTGATGGAAAGTCATCCCTGCAACTTACCGCACCCATCCGGTTCTTGCACCCACGAAGTGCCGTTGCTATTCTTCGCGCATGATTCAGCTGCGCATACCCTCCTCATTCGCCCGGCGCGTGCTTCTGCCTGCAGCCCTGCTTCTGCTGTCAGCGCACCTTCTCGTCATGATGTACCACTACCTCATTGACGATGTGCCGTGGCTGGCACGCCAACTGTTCGATGTGGATGAGGAGCACAACCTGCCAACATGGTTTTCCGGCTTCATCCTGCTGGTGGCCTCGGCGACACTGTATGTGCGGCGCCAGGCGGCAGAGGCCGGATCGGTGCGGGAGAAGCGACTCTGGTCGGTCCTGTGTGGCGCCTTTTTTGTCCTGGCGGTCGATGAAGTGGCAGGGCTGCACGAAACCATCAACTCAGCCACGGATGTCCTTTGGGCATATCCGGCACTGGGCGTCGTCGCCGTCGTCGGCCTCTATTTCCTTCCGCTCCTGAAGGAATTACCTCGCTCCACGCTCATCCTGTATGTCCTTGCGGGCATCATTTTCGTCGGCGGAGCGGTGGGCGTCGAAATCATCGGCCACCCGATGGATGCCGATACACTGACCTACCAAGTCGCCACCTTCGTGGAAGAAGGCATGGAAATGCTGGGCGTCATCCTGCTCATCGACACGACGCTGAGGGACCTTGCAGGAACGGACGCCCGACTACGCATCGATTGAGCACCGCCTGACTCAGCCGATGCCGACCAATTCCACGTCGAAGATCAAGGTCGCGAACGGAGGAATAACGCCACCGGCACCGTACGCGCCATAGCCCATTTCCGGCGGAATGGTCAGGATGCGGCGACCACCCACTTTCATGCCGGCGACACCCTTGTCCCATCCATCAATCACGCGCCCACCGCCGAGCGGGAATGAGAACGTCTGGCCGCGATCCCGACTGGAGTCGAACTTTTCGCCGCGGTTCTCGGGTGCATTCATATCGAACAGCCATCCGGTGTAGTGCACTTCGGCGTGCTGACCTGCTTTGATTTCGGGGCCGCTTCCGGGCTGGATGTCTTCGATCAGGAGTTCCTGGCTCATGGGACCGTTCATTCATTGATGATTGGGAGGGGTCTTATTCGCGCGAACGCCGGAGTGGTTCTCCCGCCTGTAACTTTCCGCGTAGGGTGCCGGTACGATCAGGCACCCGGACCCGCTGAAGGTGAGCACCGCTTGCCACGTGATATCATGCTGAAACACTACCTGTCATCCGCAGTGCGCGGTATGCGTTCCGGCCGGCTGTACGCCGCCATCAACTTATTCGGGCTGGCGGCCGGATTGGGCGCCGCGCTGGTTCTGGGACAAATCATCCGGAGCGAACTCGGCTACGACACATTTCATCCGGACGCAGACCGACTCGTTCGCATCGGGTGGACAGATCCCGGCGCTGATGTGTCTGCCGCCATGGTGTCGCCGGCCTTCGGACCAGCCCTTCTTGAGACGCTGCCTGAAGTGGCGTCTTTTGCTCGGGTTACTCCCGTTGGCCCCCTTCTGAGCAACAACGATGTGCACATTGCGCCCGAGCGGACGTTCTGGGCGGACCCATCTGTTCTGGATGTGTTCGGTTTCGAGTGGTTGGCAGGCACGCCTGACCTGTCCGGTCCGGACCGGATCGTACTCAGTGAATCGACAGCCCAACGATTGTTCGGTGACACCCATGCAGTCGGTAAGACAGTGCTCCTGAACGAGGAAGATCCAGTTACCGTTACCGGTGTCTTCAGGGATACACCCGCGAAATCACACATTCATTTCGATGCCATCGTTTCCATTTCCATCCTGGAGAAGTGGTTCAACCGGTCCATCGACACCATCTGGGACAGCCCGAACTATGCCACATACGTCCGACTGGCACCCGGAGTGAGCGAGGCGCAGTTCACCGACGCGCTGCAATCATTCGTGGGGCGGCAGGTACCGGACGGAATGCGGGACGGGACGTTGTTTGCCATGGCCGTAACGGACATCCACTTGCACTCCACCGTCGTTGGCGAACTGGAACCGGCCGGATCGACGAGCACCCTGTGGATGTTGGGCGCCATATGCGTACTCATCTTGTTCGTTGCCGGCGCCAATTATGTGAACCTGGTGACGTCCCGACTGGACCGTCGCCGCAGGGAAGCCGGACTGCGAAAGGCCGTCGGCGCGCGTCCGGGGCAGCTCATGACCCAGTATTGGGTAGAATCTGTCGTGACGGCATTGGGTGCCGCTGTCCTGGGTGCCGTCATGGCATGGAGCCTGCTTCCGGTTGTCGCCGAATGGTCGGGCCGGGCCCATACCATTCCCGCACCGTCCCTGCCCGGGTTGCTCCTGTTCGGTTCGGTGATCGGCATCCTGCTCGGAAGCCTTGCCGGCTTGTTTCCTGCACTGGTGCTCTCCCGGCTGCGCCCCGGCGTTTCACTTCGAGGCGGTACATCGTCCCGACCGGGACACCACGTCCAGCAGGCGTTGGTTGTTACGCAGTTCTGTCTCGCCGTCATCATTGTCACGGCCACACTGGTTGTAAAACAGCAACTGGACTTCGTTCAGTCTGCAGACCTTGGGTTTACTCCGGACGGCGTGGTCAGCATGCCGGGCATCCGTTCCCTGGCAGCCGACTTCGAGCCATTCCGGGAGCGACTTCTGGAGCACCCGGATATCGTAGCCGTGTCACATGCATGGCGTCCACCCGGCTCTGCGCTGCTGTTCACGGCCGAAGCGTCGGTCGAAGGGCGCGATGCAACCGTGTATCCGTTTTTTGCTGACCCCTGGTACGCCGAAACGGTCCGGCTGGAGATGGCCGCCGGTACCATGTATCGTGCGAACATGGCGTCGGAAATGGAATCCGGACTGGTCATCAACGAGGCGGCGGTACGGGCGTTCGGTTTCGATAGCCCGGAAGCAGCCGTTGGCGCCAGCATCAACTATGCAGGGCGCGATGCCACCATCGTGGGCGTTGCCCGGGATTACCACCAGGAATCATTGCGCGCGGAAATCGCTCCGATGGTCATTCTGCCGTACGCGCAGAACTACCGAACCGTGTTGGTACGGTATACGACCCGGGATGCAGCCGCCCTTGCGGATTTTCTTGTCGAACAATGGAAGCCGTACGAAGGCAATTATCCGGTCACACCTCACTTCCTGGACGACGATCTGGATGCGTTGTATCAGAAGGAACAGCGCCTTGCCGGTACGTTCGGCGCATTCGCAGTCCTCGGAATCCTGGTGTCCTGTCTCGGGCTGCTCGGCATGGCTACAGCCTCTACGCAACGCCGACGACGCGAAATCGGTATCAGGAAGGCGCTCGGCGCCTCCGTTTCGAACGTAACCGGCCACATGCTTCGGGACTATTTATACCTGGCTATCTTGTCCCTGGCACTGGGCCTGCCGGTGGCGCTCGTTGCATCCAGGATGTGGCTGCAGTCTTTCGCCTACCATACCACAACGGGTTGGTTGATTCCGTTGTTGGCGGGGGCCCTGTCGCTTGGCGCTGCCTTGCTGGCCGTCGGCTTTGAAGCCATCCGGGCCGGACGTACGAATCCCGTCGATGCCCTCAGGTCCGAATGACACCAGCTCAATCAGCCACATTCACGAAATAGGCCTGCGGCTCGGCGGTGACTCCCGCGAGGCGCATGGCGACGCGCAGAATGTCGGACGACATGTAATCGGTAACCGCTTCGGGATCAGACACACCGAAAATCATGAACACGTCATTGGGGTTTTCAAGACGGCGAGACACCAACAGCGTGTGCACGCCCGCCTCGTCCCGTTCCTGCTCATGTCCGCTGAAGGTTGCCCACCAACGATCGTAGTTGTCCACTGGGTGACGAACGAGCAAGCGCACCGGGTATATCACATCCGACGCCTCGGGATAGACCGTTCCGAAGTCCAGCAGCGCCGTAAGCAGCTCTCCCTGCACGCCTGAATACTCCATGGCCCGGGCCGTATTCGGGTCGTTCATGTACGCAACCGCTGACGTGGAATCCCGCATGGTGAAAATGGTGAAGACCAGATTCGGATTCTGCTCACCAACCATGACGAGTTCATTCTCGACTCCGGCATCCAGACGCGCCGACACGCCCTCATCGAAGCGCGGTCGCCACTGCTCGTAATCTGCGACTTCGTGCACGTACACAAGCCGGACCTGGTCGGTCTCAACAGGCAATGGCTCAGCTGGCGGCTCGGCTCCACAGGCGGCCAACAACATCGACAAACAAACAAGAAGGAATCTCATGACAGTCTCACATATTGGTGTGCACATCATGGGCAGTATCCACGATGTCAACACAATAAAGGGTATCACTGTCCCGGAATCGCGCGTCCGGCCAAGTCCCTGTCGGCCTGCCGTGCAAACCCCTACATCAGGGCCTGTTAACGGATTCGAGCGAAGGCACCAACACGATGTTGGCCGCTGTGACCGTATCGGAGTAGGAACGCCAAGCGCCCGCCAATACCTCGTTCACGCTTTCCACGAAGGCGTCCACAGCGACCCTGGCCTGTGACAGCGCAATGTCTTCAGGTGTAGAAGGGGCCCTGTCGCTGGAAAAAATGTAACTCCTTGCCGTGGAAAGGCTTCCAGAGATCGTTTCGGGATTGCGGTAAATGCCCTGCTTACCCTCTTCACCGAAAAACGCATCGAGCAGCGTCGACACACTGTCCTTCAGTGCCTTCCCCTGTTTCACAGCCTCCTTGGCCGGTTCATCGTCCCGGTCAACGAGCCCGGCTGCCACACGGGCGACCGTCTCATTGATTTCCCTGAGACGGTCCGTGGCTTCCGTCGCCCGGGTAGCCATCGCTTCATATGACGCGTACATGGCCTGGCGGGCACGGGCCGCATTCATGTCGAAAGCTGTACGCGGATCGGGAGCTACGGTGACCTCCGTTGAATCCGAGTGACCGCCATAGGAAATGCGCACGGTGTACGTACCCGGCAGGACAGACGCACCGGATGGTTCCGATGCGTCCTTGCGGGGCGCACTCCGACTCGGCGTGCGTACGCCTTTCTTCGTCATGGACCAGAACATCCTGTTCACGCCGGCTTCTGCGGGTCCTTCCATTGTGCGGATCACGTGCCCGTCTTCGTCCAGGATGTGAATATCAACGTTCTCCGGAGCCTCTGTTGAATCAGTGACGACCGATTCCGGATTCAGGGCGTAGCTGACCATGGCTCCCCTCGGACGATTCGACGCCGCGTAGATGGCATCCCCTATGAATCGCGTACCGGTTGCCTGAATGTTGTCGGCTTGGTAGGCGACCGGGGCGTCGAACGCAAAGACCGGTGCGTCCAGAACCTTGTCGGCTCCGTTGGCGGCCATGGCGCGCAGCGGACGGATGTCATCCAGCACCCACGCCGACCGACCGAACGTGGCAATCACCAAATCATGCTCCCTCGGGTGGATGACCATGTCGATGGTCGATGCCGTCGGATATCCTTGCGTCCACTTCGTCCATGTCCGTGCGTCATCGACCGTGACATAGAGACCGAATTCCGTGCCCAGGAATGCCAGTTTCGGCTCGACCGGATCCTGTACGTACGAGAGTGCGAAGCCGTACACCGTATTGGCATCGGCCAGGCGCTCGAACGTGCGGCCAAAGTCACGCGTCCGGTAGACGTACGGCTCCCAGTTGTTGCGCCGGTGGTCCTCCACAATGACCACAGCTTCGGCAGCGTTATGCGGAGAAGGCTGGATTTGCTTTACCCAGGACCCTTCGGGCACGCCTTTCAGGCGCGACGCCACGTTGGTCCATGAGCCGCCGCCATCCCTGGTCAACTGCAGATTGCCGTCATCGGTGCCCGCCCAAACAATGCCCTGCTCCACCGGCGATACGCCAATGGACACGATGGTCGTGTGGTTTTCAGCTTGTGTGGCGTCGTAGGTGAGCCCACCGGACTCCAACTGACGCTGTTTCTCCGGATCGTTCGTGGTGAGGTCCGGTGACACGATGGTCCACGAACGACCCTTGTCCGTCGATTTATGCAGGAACTGGCTGCCAAACCAGATGGTCGCCGGGTCGAACGGGTCCTGTTCGAACGCGGCGTCCCAGTTGAACCGCAGGAATACGCCGTCGGGATGCAGCGGCTTGATGTAACTGGAATTCCCGGTCTCCTTGTCGAAGCGGGAAATGCTGCCACCCTGGCTCATGGCATAGCCGTAGCGACTGTCCTCCGGATCCGGCGATACATCGAATCCGTCGCCGAACGCCACTTCCTGCCAGTAGCTGTTACGAATGCCTCCGCTTTTCCAGACATAGGCCGGCCCAACCCAGGATCCATTGTCCTGCATGCCGCCCATGACGTTGTACGGAAACTCGTTGTCCACGTTGATGTGGTAGAACTGGGCGACAGGGAGGTTTTCGACAAAGCGCCATGTGCGACCTTTGTCATACGTGATGGACAGTCCGCCGTCGTTTCCTTCAATGATGAAATCAGGATCGGCCGACGATACCCAGAAGGCGTGATGGTCCGGGTGGATGCCGTTCTGGCTGTACCCGGGCTGCCACTGGCGGAACGAATCGCCACCGTCTTCGCTCACGTAGACGTACGTTTCGGACTTGTAGAGCCGGTTTTCATTCTCCGGGTCCACGAAAATGTCGGCATAGTAGAACGGACGGCCATTCACGTTGTCGTCGTCGTTGACCATTCGCCACGTGGAGCCGCCGTCGACAGACCGGTAGAGTGCGTTCTTTTTTGCTTCGACCAGTGCGTAAACGACTTCTGGTTCGTTGTGGGAAAACGCGAGACCCATGCGTCCCAACTCGCCTTCAGGGAGTCCGTCCTCGTGCGTCTTCTGCGTCCACGTCTGGCCACCATCCCACGTTTCCCAGAGGCCCGAGCCCTCACCACCGGACTTGAAAAACCACGGCCAGCGCTGGAATTCCCACATGCCGACCAACAGATGATCGGGGTTGGATGGATCCATGACCATGTCACCTACGCCCGTGTGCTCGTTGGCCCACAGAATGCGCTCCAGCGTGACGCCACCGTCCCGGGTCACGTAAACGCCACGTTCCTGCGAAGGCCCCCAGGCTGGTCCCTGAACCCCGATGTAGGCCGTACGGTCGTCGTCCGGGTCCAGCAGGATCCGGTGTATGTTGCGGGAGTCACCGAGCCCCAGATGGGCCCACGTCCGTCCGCCATCGATCGTCTTGTAGAGTCCGCCACCCGATGACTGGCTGTTCCGCGGATTGCCTTCCCCGGCCCCAACCCACACGATGTCCGGGTTGGCCTGGTTGATGGCGACGGCACCGATGGAGTGATCCGGCTCTTCATCGAATACCGGCTCCCACTGGACACCGCGACTGGTGGAGCGCCAGAGACCGCCCGAGGCCGTCCCGACGTAAATCACCGATGGATCGGATTCAACGGCATCAATCGCCGTCACGCGCCCACTCATTCCTGCCGGGCCGATATTCCGTGGCTTCATGGACGCCAACAGGTCCATGTCCAGTGTCTGCCCGGAGGCCGGAACGGCTGAAATGATGAGTACGGTCGATAGAATCAGGAGTCGTCGCAGCATGATGGTCGTGTTCTAGCTTTCTTTGTCGCGGGCGGGATTCCAGGTACCCTTCGCCACGGATGGAATGAATGTATCCAGCCCTTCCGGGCGCCAGGTAAGTCGTCGTCCTTCTTCCGCGCTCATGTAGGCCGCCATGAGCAATTCGGTGACCTCCAGACCCGCACGGAAGTCGATGGACGGTTGCACACCATCCAGGAAACTACGGATCATGTGCCGGTTTTCGTCTTCATAGCCGTATTCTGCGGCCTCATTACCCACGTACGGCATGTCGCCCTGCTCGGCGTTCTGCTTTTCGACCAGGTCCTCGCCCTCGGCACCTGTAACGGCCCGGCTCAGGAATACCGTTCCTCCGGCATCCAAAGAGTTCACGCGCATGGAGTATTCCGGCCCGAGGAGTTCGGAAGACAATCGCAGGCCGGCGCCGACGAAACTCCAGGAAGTCGTGACCTCGGCAATGAGCGGATGGTCCTGGTCATCCACGAATTCAATGGTCGCGCGCGCAAAATCCTCGGCTGGACGGTTTATGTAATCAATTCCGTGACCGAATCGACTGCGCAGGAGCTCGGCATATTCCGGACGCGACCACTTCAGGGAAGCAATATGCCCCGTGACGGCCACTGGCCGAATGGATGATCGCGAGGCGCCGGGCCGGGTCAGCAGGAATCGCGCAACCTCCACGGAATGACACATCATGTCGTTCAGGACCCCTCCTCCCTGCCTCACGCCGTCCCAGAACCACGGAGCATGGGGCCCCGAATGTTCTTCAGCAGCACGGGCCAGATACGGGCGTCCCGACAGGGCCGCACCGCGCTTCCATGCGATATCCCGCCCACGGATGAGCGTCGGCGAAAAAATCTGATCTTCCAGATAGCCGTGAAGGACACCACATTTCTCGATGAGGTCCAGCACCTGCCGGGCCTCCTGAACGTTGCGGGCCAACGGCTTCTCACACGCAATGCCTACCAGTTCACCGACACCCCTCCCGAGCGCATCGGCAATCTCTTCCATGTTTTCCACGCGGCGGTGGTTGGGCCCGCAAATCCACAGACAATCGATGTCAGGATCGGCGATCATGGCCGTGATGGAGTCGTACGTCTTGGCTTCCCCGACGCGACAGGCCCGGGCAAGCGATGCGGCTGCTTCGGCGTTGGCGGAATTCGGACTCCAGATGCCAAGAATATCGGCATCCCGGACGGCCTGCCAGGACCGGATATGGAATTGGGTAATGAAGCCGCTTCCGATGAAGCCGACTCCGAGGCGTTTCTTGCTGTTCATGGGCACAGGTGGTGATTGGCCCGGCAAGATAGGGATCAGGACCCGAAGCGGGGGTTCACGACGTTGTTGAATATGGACCCGAAGCGGTAACTGAAGCCCATGTCGATTTCGTAGGCAAAACTGGTGGGCAGGCTGACACGTCCAAGAAGAATGTCTTCGGCCGATGCATCCTGCTGGGGCAGGTATATCTGGTCATGGATGGAAGACACATTGCCGCCGACGTTGAACGACAGCCCACGAACAAGCCGTACGAACACGCGTCCACCGACTTCCACCTTGTAGAGATCGGTCAATGATTTGTCGAAATCCGTGAGGTACGACTCCATCTGGACATTCGCACTGGCCGAGCCCCAGGGACGGGAAAGATCGAACCGGACCGACAACTGCTGTTGCATCACGGTCTCGGCGGTCTTTTCAAATACCGTCACTTCGTCATAGTTGTAGTGGCGGAAATTCAATTCCCACTGCACCCTTAGTTCGCGCTGGGAAGACTCACTGTACGGAAACAGGTTGTACTCGATGGTTGGAGATACAGACGCCGAGTACTCGATATTCCGGCGCGTGCTGGTCTCGGAGTACACGGTTCCACCGGCCGACCAATGGTCGCCAAGGCTCTTCACGATCAGGCCGTACAGCGACCCATCCCGCTGGATGTTGGATATGGTGCCGTCTTCCACGTCATAGTTGTTTTCGCGGTAGGTGAACCGCGACCGGGCCCGGAGCTTCCACTCCTCTGTGGTCCGGTCTGCATTGGCGCGCGTATTGACCCGGATGGAGTTGCTGGATTCCTCGGCCTCGAAGTTTCCGTCGACGCCCACGTCGAAGACCCAGAAATTCCATGGATCGTCTTCCGGCGAAACCGCATGCAACCGTGTTTCGCCAACGGGCTCGACAATCCGGATACGGATACGGTCAGCGACAGCCGTTTTTTCGAGGAACGGCACCAACCCACGCGACAGGGCATGAGTGAAACCGTCCCTGCGCTCATTGTCCGTGTCGGTTGCGTCCGCTACGTACAGAGACGTGTGGGAGCCATCCGCGTAGATCCCGGCGCCAATGAATTCCATGGTATACGTGCGACCACCCGCTCCGGAGGATTCCTGTGTCACCAGAACGTGCACATCCGACCCGGTCCGGTCGCGGACGTAATTCACGTGCGGTATTTCCCGTCGGATGAAGTCAAAATCACACCGGGTATTCTGGCAGTCCAGAAACACGGCGACGGTCACGGGCCGGGAATCCTGCGCACGGCCGGATTCAGGTGTCATCAGTCCGAACGTAACAGCAATGAGCAGGATGAAAAGAAGTCGCACGGATGCTACCGGTAATTGCATAAAACAGAAGAGCCCGACCAATGGCCGGGCTCTTCATCGGGACAAACCGCCTTGAGACGTATCCTGGATGAACAAGAAGTCGCCTCGAGAAAGAGTATCGGCCGCAGGCAAAATACCTTAAGTCCACTGCCGATAAAGGCCCCTCGACCAATCCTCCCTGTGTTTGCGCAAGATTCACAACCAGACGCCGAACGCAGCGTATGAGCGACCGTGTGAACCAACCTGTATCCATGAGAACCCAGATTTCAGATGCCGTAGCACAGGCCGTCCTCATCCGACTTCCTGGTAAGCGAGGGTGCAGCCGCACCGATATCGTCCACGGGAACGGTCCTGCAGGTGTCATCCATTTCCTGCATCGCTCGCTGGAACGGCGCGCACAACTCGAAGTAGCCGAGCGTTTCACGGGCGAATTCGGATGGTTCGATGTTTCGCAGAGTGCTGTCCAAGCCGCATTGCAACACTTGCAGCATGAAGTATCCGCGGCCGCCCGATTTCCGACCGATGAATGGGAGCGCGCGGTCCAACATGCCTGTTCCACCACGCTGGACTACCTCATCGGCCCCGTGGAGACCCTGCTCTCCTTCTCGTTTCCGGACAACGCCAGCGACATCGCCGCATCGGACCTGCGTCGCCGTGCAGGATACTTCTGTGACTACAGCTACATGCAGACGGCCGTCAGCGCGTACGTGTCCCGGAAGGGCGAGCGCCGCATGTCCCGCGCGGAGCTGTCCAACACGTTGCAGCATGTGGTACAGCAGTTGACAGCGGACTACACAGCGGATGACTGGATGCGACTGCTCCAGCCGGTTCTTTCGTTTGTGGGATTCTCGGACCGCTACAAGGGTGGGCTGCCGGTCACCTTCGTCGAAGACTTTTTTGCGTCGCACAGCCAGCCCGGTTTGCGGGCGGCCGTCCATGCGGCCGCCCGCAAAGCTGGCGCCGAAATGATTTCGACCGCCACGCTCACGTCCATTGTCGAACACGAAATGGCATTGAAAACGGACTCCACGGCCACAGGCCCCGCTGACACGGAGTCTCCCGCCACAGCACCTGCGGCTGCAGAACCCGCCGCTCCGGAGCCCCTGTGGAAGCACTATTCGAAATCCGCTACGCCACCGGCTACCACGGAAAAAGAACCCGATACATCGGCCCAGCCACTCTGGAAGTCATTCCAGGACCGCTTGGGAGCACCCGCACAGGGTGTCACATTCAGGGACATGGAAAAGACGGTACTCGGCGCGTCCGCTGCTGAACGGCAAACCCACGTCCAACGACTGTTCCGGGACGATGCCACAGCCTATGCAGACGTCATCAGACGACTGTATCATGCCCCGGACTGGACAGCGGCTTCCTCCATCCTGGCAGCCGACGTCTTCCGTCGTTTTTCCATCGATATCTATTCAGATGAAGCTGTGGCGTTCACCAACGCCATTGAATCCCGCTACACTTGAACCAGCTGCCTACCCCCATGCGCTCCCACGAAGAACTCCACCAGGATCTGGACAATCGCCGACAGGAAGCCGTGTTGGGCGGCGGTCAGGCGCGCATCGAGAAACAACACGAAAAAGGGAAGCTGACCGCCCGCGAACGCCTTGAGCTCCTGCTGGACGAGGGGTCGTTCACGGAATTGGGCATGTTTGTACGTCATCAGACCCGCGATTTCGGCCTGGAGAACAATCGACCCTACGGTGACGGTGTCGTGACCGGATACGGACGCATCGACGGCCGCTTGGTGTACGTTTATTCGCAGGACTTCACGGTTTTCGGTGGTTCACTGGGACAGGCAAATGCCCAGAAGATCGTCAAGATCATGAACCTGGCCCTGGAGAACGGCGCACCCATAATCGGCCTGAACGATTCCGGTGGCGCACGCATCCAGGAAGGCGTGGTATCACTCGGCGGATATGCCGACATTTTTCTGCTGAACACCCTGGCGTCGGGTGTTGTGCCGCAGATTTCTGCCGTCATGGGACCGTGTGCAGGCGGCGCAGTCTACAGCCCGGCCATCACGGATTTCGTTTTCATGGTCCAGGGCTCCAGTTACATGTTTGTCACGGGACCGAACGTGGTCAAAACCGTGACACAGGAAGATGTGTCCTCGGAGGACCTGGGCGGAGCCGCGACGCATGCCAGCAAGAGCGGCGTGGCACACCGGGCCTGCCCCAGCGAAGTCGATTGCCTCATGGCCATCCGGACGCTCATGGGTTATGTACCCTCAAACTGCGAGGAGCCAGCTCCCCGGATAGAGGCTGTTTCCAAGACGACCAGCGACCGGCTCGACACGCTGGTGCCGTCAAATCCGAACAAGCCTTATGATATGCACGAAGTCATCCATGAGATCATGGATGATGACTCGTTTTTCGAGATCCATCCTGATTTTGCGCCGAACATCCTGGTCGGGTTCGCCCGGATCAATGGACAGCCGGTCGGCATCGTGGCCAACAACCCGGCAATCCTGGCCGGGGTTCTCGATATCGACTCGTCCGTCAAAGGTGCCCGGTTCGTCCGTTTCTGCGACGCCTTCAACATCCCGCTGGTCGTGTTCGAGGATGTCCCGGGATTCATGCCTGGAACCGACCAGGAGTGGCGGGGCATCATCCGTCACGGTGCCAAGTTGTTGTATGCACTGTGCGAAGCCACCGTCCCGAAAATCACCGTCATTACCCGGAAGGCGTACGGTGGCGCGTACGATGTCATGAACTCGAAGCATATCGGGGGCGACCTCAATCTGGCGTGGCCAACTGCGGAGATAGCCGTTATGGGACCCAAAGGTGCCGTGGAAATCATCTATCGCCACGAGTTGTCCGATTCCGACGACCCGAAAGCAACGGAAGAACGCATTACACAGGAATACCGGCATCGCTTCGCCAATCCCTACGTTGCAGCCGAGCATGGCTACGTGGACGATGTCATTCTTCCGCACGAAACCCGCGATCGGCTGATCAACGCACTCGACATGCTGCGCAACAAGGTGGCACGCAACCCGAAGAAGAAGCACGGTAATATCCCGCTGTAAGTGCCTTGTGGAAAACTCCACAAACGCTTATCCTTCAATTACTTACACCAACCCTTCCTGCTTCGTGCATCCAATCCGAGTTCTCGCCGTCGCCTGCATGGTGACGATGTGCATGCCGCTCATTGTTTCCGGCCAGGATCGGAACAGTGCAGCTCGCGTCGATTTCCTGCCACCGGAAACGCTCAAAACGACCGGTGAAAGCGATTTTGTATTGATGGGCGTGTCCACGGGACCGCTCTCAGAGGGGCAGTTCCTGGAGCGCCTTTCCGTCCTGTACACCCATCAAGCCGACTTGATGGCCGCTATTGCGCGGGACGATCGTGATGCTGCGGTCCTGTCTCTGGATCGAGCCATGACGGAGATCAGCGACCTGGTGCGCCGCCCTGACATGACGGGCGACCCCCGGTTTGCGGATGCCTATCGGATGGTTGTGTCGGAGTACGAGCGGTTCTATGGCCCGGCCGATACCCTGTTCGTTGCATTCGGAGACATCTTTGAGCTCCGCAACGACATGTTCGCGGCCCTGGAAGAAACCAGGGACCCCCTTCTCGAGGACGTCGTCCCCGCAGGCATCCAGCCCGTCGGCACGACGGTCCCGATGACCATGAACCGCCTCGTGGAAAGCTCCATGGAGTATCTCAAACGGAATGACAGTTCCGTGTTGAAGGCCTGGCTCCAACGTGCCGACACGTATTTCCCCATGGTGGAGCAGATATTTGCCGAGGAAGGCGTGCCCGATGAACTCAAGTACCTGGGCATGATTGAATCCGGCCTGAATCCACGTGCTAGGAGTTGGGCGGCGGCCGTCGGCATGTGGCAGTTCGTGGCAGCGACGGGTCGTGCGTACGACCTGAACGTGAACGCTTGGGTGGACGACCGGATGGACCCGGAATTGGCCACGCGTGCAGCCGCGCGGCACCTCAAAGACTTGTACCGTCAGTATGACGGAGATTGGCAGGTTGCCCTGGCGGGCTACAATTGTTCATACCGCTGTATTCGACGGGCCCAACGCAACGCCCAGAACAGGGGCATTTCAGAGCCTGATTACTGGGACATCTACCCGTATTTGCCGCGTGAGACCCGCAATTACGTCCCCATGTTCATTGCCACGGCCCTCATGGCTTCCAACCCTGCGCAATTCGGGGTAGAAGTATCGACACCCGGCCCGCAGTACGCGTACCACGTGGTCCCCGTTACCGGAATGCTCGCCATCGATGATATCGCCCGCCTCGCTGGAACGGACGCGGCTACGATCAAGGCCCTCAACCCCAGTCTGAAGCGCGACGCCCTGCCCCCCTCCACGGGTCCTTTCTACCTGCGGCTTCCACTTGGATCGAAGGATTCGTTTGCGGCTGCCTACGAAGCATTGCCTCCATCGGCCCGTCGTCCGAGTGGGGAATACATCATCAAACGTGGCGATACGCTGAGCCAGATCGCCAGTGAGTTCGGAGTATCCCTCTCTCTGTTGATGCAAAAAAACGGGCTCACATCATCGCGCATCAATATCGGACAGCGCCTCGTGGTCCCGATTGCCGATTACACGACCGACATTTCATCATCACAGTTTGCCGATACTGAGCGCTTGGTGCAATACCCGCCCCGCATGACGCGTCCCATTCTGATGGAGCAGACTCGCCCGGCCATGGCTGATGCGACCCCTTCCCTGGAAGAGACACCGGTTGTGCAGGCATCGACCCGGGCCAGCGAGCCGGAAGGAGCAGACGGCCCTGAATCGGATGCGGCTGCGCGGACGGAGACCCCTGCGGAGGTCCGCGTTGTGCACACCGTCCGGCGCGGCGACACGTTGAGTGGCCTCGCGACCCAGTATGGCGTGGGTATTTCGTCCATTCGCGGCTGGAACAACATGTCATCGTCCCGGATCAATGTCGGCCAGCGCCTTACCATCTTTACGGATGGCCGGGCCGCGCCTGCGACGCCGAACGAGCCCGTGACGTACGTCGTGAAACGCGGTGACACGTTATCAGAGATTGCCGCGTCGCACAGTGTACGCGTCACGCAATTGAGGCAATGGAACGATATCCGTGGATCGAACATCCGGATTGGCCAGGAGCTGAAAATCTATCCGGACATGGCACGCACGGTCACACATACGGTGCAACGAGGCGACACGCTGATAGGCATTGCACAGCGGTTCGGTGTGTCGGTAGCCAACATCAAGGACTGGAACAGCCTCCGCTCCAACACCATCCGCGTAGGTCAGCAGCTGCGAATCTTTCAGCAGTAGGCCCCGTCATACAATAATCCGTCCTCGCGGGTCGTTTTCCAATCGAACGGCCCGAAACGTCGGGCATATTGTAATTGGTTGACGGCATGCACCCTGCAGATGAGGCCCTGGTAGAGCAGTACATGGAGCGCGGCGATGAGCATGCGTTCCGGCTGTTGGTGGAAAGACACCAGGAGCGCGTGTACGGGTATCTATTGGGCATGGTCAAAGACCCGGCAGTGGCCGATGATCTGTTCCAGGACACCTTCATCAGGGTACTGAAAGCACTGAACCGGGATCGAGCATCCTACACGAAGCAGGGTCGTTTCCTCGGATGGGTCATGCGCATCGCGCGCAATGCTGCACTCGACCACCTGCGGGCCCGCAAGAAGTGGTACGACGTACCCGACCCGGAAGACATGAACTGGTGGGATGCCCTTCCCGACCTGTCTGAGTCTTCCGATGAGCAGCTTAACAGGAGTCAACAGGCCGACATGCTGGCAGAGTGCATTGACGCATTGCCCCCGGAGCAGCGGGAAGTCCTGCTCCTCCGGCACGAGTCCGACCTCACCTTCCGTGAGATTGCTGAGCTCACGGAGTGCTCGATAAATACGGCACTCGGTCGCATGCGGTACGCGCTTCTCAACCTGCGCAAGATGCTCGAAACCACGGAATTGAATCATGTGACCCACGCTGACGCATGACGAGAACGGATATGGAAAACAGAAAGAAAGACATCCTGCTTCATCTTTACGGGGAAGCCTCCGAAGGGGCAGACCTGCATGGATTGCTCAAGGATCCAGAACTACGGTCGGAGCATGCCGCCTTGTCGGAGGCCAAATTCCGCCTCGATCATCGTTCCCGGAAACGGCCCGATGCATCGGTCATTGACGGCATTTTCGCCGCCACTCCCGGCGCCGTGACCGAACCCGGCCGCCGTGCTGGCGATCGGCCTGCCCGGTCGCGTCCCACCCATCTTCGAAAGGTGCTGCTACCTGCGCTGTCCATCGCCGCTGCCGTTCTGTTCGGCGTGGCCGTGGGTTGGTTCGCGGCTCCCTCGTCACCTGACAAGGCCCCTGCGCTCTCCGACGGTGGTGGCGCGCCGGACCTCGTTCCGCCGGAAACCCTGTACCGCTTCGTACCGCCGACGACAAACGGCATCCGTCCGACCGGAACGCTGAGCTGGGATGACGCCGACGAACTTCGGCAGGTCTATCGCCGCATTGAATCCATGCAACCCAAATCTTCCTTGTCATGGGATGAGCCCCCTGTCCCGCTGGAATCACTTCCCGTAGGCCGCTCAGGCGGCATCCTGCCCGCGGGCTCAAACAGGTAACCCGGATGAAACAACTACTTACCCTGCTGGTGCTCTCGATGACATTGCTTCCAGCAACGTCACTGGCACAGCAAACACACAAGATCACGATCGAGAACGGTCGCGTATTCGTCGATGGGCGCCAGGTAACACGCAGTGAATTGCCGGCTTCGCTGGATCCGACGGGACTCAAGGGGACCTTCAATTTCTGGTCCGATGACAAGGCGCTCATCGAAATAAAGAACCACGTCTACGAAGTCCGGGACGGCCGCCTGCTCGAAGCCAAGGAGCAGGAAGTCGAGAGCGGCAACATCATGGTCTTCTTTTCCAGCGAGAACGATGCCTTCCCGCTGAAGGTGTTCCGTGCTGAACAGCAAGGCGTTCTGGTGAAAAAGGACAATGAGCCCGTGGAAGTCTACTTACGTGCGCTGAAGAACCAAGCACAGGAAATGGACAGCATCCGCGTCCGCTTCGAATCGAAGCCAGACGCCAACCCCTCGGTCATGGTCCGGGAAATAGTGGCGCAGGCTGAACGGGCTGCCCGTATTGCCGAGGCCCTTCCACAAGCGCAGTTCCAGGCCTATCTGCACGAAATCCAGGACACGGATCAGCAACTCTACTCGCAACTCCGACTGGAACACCAGATGGAGATGGAGTCGCAGCAACTGGCCGCAAAGCTGGCTACAGCAAGGACAAACCGCGACAAGCAGCGCATCCGGAGAGACCTGGAGGCCAAACTGTCGGACATTTTTGATCTCAAGCAGCAGAACCGGGCCCGCGAAGTGCAACAACTGTCCCAGCAGCTGGAAGACTTACGCACCCGCCTGAGAGCCCGTGAAGACCAACGCAGCGCTCTGATAGAACGGCGTATTGAAGAGCTCCTTGCCATGCACAAACGCTGACCAATCCTGGTCGTGTCCACCCCCGATTCGCACGATCCATCACTTCGAATCATCAATCCAACATGGACACTATCATGACCCACAGAATCCCGGCCATTCTGGCCCTTCTCGTATTGTTTCTCCTGCCTGCCGCCGCCACGGCCCAGACATCGACACAAATCGAAGTCAAGGATGGCAAGGTGTACGTCAACGGTGAGTTCGTAAAGGAGCTCGACTCGGCACAGGGCGGGGTGTACTTCCTGGACAATGACGCCGACGGCACCGTCGGGCTCGTACACGGCTTCGGCAATACCCTCCGGTCCTTGGATCGTCTGCGTGACACGCAATGGAGACTTTCCAATGAGGCTGCCATGTCGTTCCCCGACTCGGAAAGCCGGTTTTTCGGCAGCCTGCGTTCTGGAATGATGGACAGCCATGTCATGGAAATGGAATCGAAGTCACGACAGCTGGCCATGAAATACCGTCAGAACCCCGACGATGCCGACGCGACGGAAGCAGAACTGGAGTCGGTACTGTCCGACATTTTCGACCGAAAGCTCGAGCTGCAACAAGAACGCATCACGGAGCTTCGGGAAGAATTGCAGTCTCTGGAAACGCGCCTGCAGGAACGTCGTGATTCCCGATCCGTGATCATTGATCGACGACTCCAGGACCTGCTGGGCCGGAAGGACGTGCTGGACTGGTAAGGGACCCGGGCGGAAATTCCTTCCGCCCGAACAGAGTAAAAAGCACCAGTGGGGCGGCCGAGAGGCCGCCCCACTGGTTTTTTTTTGGGTCTTGCGCCACCTTTGGGCGTACCATGATGGAATAGGCACTCCTTTTGTTGTACGTACATGCATGCGAAATACGGCTCATATACTGTGCCTCATGGCACTGGCCCTGATCGTGCTCCGGGCAGCACCATCGCAGGGTCACGTTCCCGACGTTGCCCGGTCGGCACGCATTGACCGGATCTCCTTTACGGAACGATCCGACGGCCAGGGTGTGGTGCTCCGTTTTCATTCCGATGCCAAGATTGATGCCTTCAGTGAGGCCCGGTCGGCCGCGACCGGCGGGTTCGAGGTCATCCTGTTCAATGCTACCCTGGCATCGTCATACCGACGGGATGCACCGGCAGCTCCGGTCTCCGGATATGAGGTAGAAGAACAGAACGGTCACGTTCGGGTGGTACTCCACGTCGAATCCGGCACGCCTGCACCCGGCATCTACCGGGACAGTGGCTCGTTCGATATCCTGATTGGCCTGCGCCTGCCACCGGGACCACCTGCCGACATGTCCCAGGCTGCGAATCGCTGGTCCCTTGACACGATCGTGATCGATGCCGGACATGGCGGGAAAGACACAGGAGCCGTGGGGTACGGCGGTCTGCGCGAAAAGGACATCGTACTGAATGTTGCCCATAAACTGGGTGCGTATCTGGAGGAGCTTCTCGGCGTCAACGTTGTCTACACGCGGGAGGACGACCGCTTCATTGAACTCCACCAGCGCGGACATATCGCGAATGAGGCCGGTGCCAAACTGTTCATTTCGCTCCATGCGAACGCATCGCCCAGCAGGAGCGCCAAGGGTACCGAGACATTTTTTGTCGGCATGCACAAGACCGATGCAGCCCGGAAAGTCATGGAACGGGAAAACGAGGTCATCAAATTCGAGGACGACCAACGCGTCTATGAGGCGTGGTCCGGTGAACAGGTGGTACAGCAGGCCCTTGCGCAGAGCGCGTACATGCGGCACAGTGAAGCGTTGGCCGGATACATCCAGACACAGTTTGCCGACCGTGTGGGACGCAAGAATCGTGGCGTAAAACAGGCGGGATTCTATGTCCTGTGGAGTGCGTCCATGCCGGCCGTACTGGTGGAACTCGGTTTCATCACCAATGCCGAAGAAGCACGTTTCATGGCATCGGACGAAGGGCAATCCTACCTGGCGAGTGCTATCTTCAGGTCCGTTCGCGACTTCAAGTCATCTTACGAAAAAGGCCTGCACGTATCGGCCACCGGTCAATGATCCAAGATCTACACGCAGCAGTCCGCACGATTCCTGACTTCCCGTCCCCTGGTATCCAGTTCAAGGACATCACGCCCATCCTGGCCCGGGCCGACCTGGTTCGATTCGCCGTCGCGGAGTTGGTCCGCCCGTGGAAAGACATGGGAATCACGAAGGTGGTCGGTATTGAATCGCGCGGTTTCATCCTCGGAGCAATGATTGCCGAGGCGCTCGATGCGGGATTTATCCCCGTCCGCAAGGAGGGTAAACTTCCGTTCACGACCATCAAAGAGACCTACGAGCTCGAATACGGGTCCGATACAATCGAAATGCATATCGACGCCGTGGATGAATCCGATCGTGTACTCATTCACGACGATGTGATTGCCACCGGTGGTACAGCCGCGGCGACTCACCGGCTCATCACATTCGCCGGTGGAACGACCGTCGGTTTCTCATTCCTCGTGGAACTGGCGTTTCTCGGTGGCCGGGACATGCTGGACGGAAATGTGTCCATACACACGCTTCTGGACTATTGACTGAAACGGACCTGCGGCACGGTCGTACGTCCGTAATCACCAGCATTCGTTGACCTGTCATGATTCCACAGCGCGCCCGCCTTCCGTTCATCCTTCTGTTTGCCGTCATCATTCTGTCCGGATGTGACGCCGCCGATCCGGGTGCCGACACGGTTTTCCTGACCTACGAAATCACGCAGGACGTCAATGGCGATCCGATAGCCCTCGATTTCGAGGCGGGCAGCATACAGACAGGACGCCTTCAGGACCTGGACTGCAACTGCCAACTCGACGTTGGTTCGTACCTGACAGCCCAAGGGTTTTCGAAATCGGAAATTGTTTCTGCTACGCTTCAATCCGCGCAGATCGTGATGCTGTTTCCGGTCAATGAAAACGTATCCTTTCTGGATCAGGCCATCCTGAAACTCACGGCCAGCGGCATATCGGCCACAGAAGTGGCAAATACGTCGTCATTTCCGGCCTCGCGAACGGCCAACATGACCGTGCTGCCGAACCGCGACATCGGGACATTCCTGGATCGTCCGTCCTTCGGGCTCATCCTGCAGATTGACCCGGAACGCCTGCTGGATGCCCAGGACTACGAAATGAGCCTGGTCATGACGGTACGCCTGGAACTCGACGGCATCTGACGGTTCACTCAGCGAACGGCGATGCAGGATATTTCCACGCGCGCGTCTCGCGGAAGGGCCGCCGCCTGGATGGCTTCACGGGCAGGAGCATTTTCGCCGAAGTACCGGGCGTAAACCTCGTTGACCTGTGCGTAATCATTGATGTCGGTCATGTACACCCGACATGCGACCACATGATCCATGGACATGCCAGCAGCGGTAAGTACGCCGCGCATGTTGTCAAGAACGCGCTCTGTTTCGGCCTCGATGCCCGACGTGACCATGTGACCCGTGTCCGGGTCGATGGCGATTTGACCGGAGCAATACAATGTGTCGCCGGCAATGACCGCCTGGCTGTACGGCCCGATAGCTGCCGGAGCCAACTTGGTCCGGACCCGCGTACGCTCCGCTACAACCTGTTTTTTGCGCATCCTTTTCCTCTTGCGTATATATCCCCTAAATTCCGTTGTTTCAGCGCTTTGGACAAACGAATTATCGTTTAAGACCTATGGATTTGGGACTCAATGACCGCGTGGCTTTCGTAGCCGGCGCCAGCAGTGGACTCGGCTTGGCCGTGGCACGACAACTACTCGCCGAAGGCGCCCGCGTGGCTATCTGCTCACGGAGCTCGGAGCGCATCCAAGCTGCTGCGGAAGGTCTTGCATCGGATGCGGGCTCATCAGCCGACCGTATTCTTCCGCTTGTCTGTGACGTCACGGACGAGACCTCCATAGCGGACGCCGTTGCGCAAACGGTGCAGCACTGGGGCGCGCTGAATATCCTGGTTGCGAACGCCGGTGGACCGCCCGCCGGGACTGTCGATGATTTCGATGCCGATGACTGGCGGTCAGCGCTGGAATTGAACCTGATGAGCACCATCAACCTTACGCGTGCGGCCCTGCCCCACCTGCGGGAAAGTGCCGCGGGCCCGAACCCGCTGGCCCGGATACTCATGATCACGTCCCTCTCGGCCAAGCAGCCGGTTGCCGGTCTGTATCTGTCGAACGTATCGAGAGCAGGCGTCCAGGGATTCGCGAAGAGTCTGTCCGAGGAAATCGGACCACTTGGCATCACCGTCAATACGATCCTGCCCGGATACACCCGGACGGACAGGCTGGTCCACCTTTCGGAGGCCCTTTCGGAGCGCCGCGGCCAGACCATTCCGGAAGTCGAAGCGGGTTGGGCTGATTTGAGCGCGCTGAGACGCATCGGGACTGAATCCGAGTTTGCGGCAGCTGCTGCGTTCCTGGTCAGTCAACCGGCCTCATTCATCACGGGAGTTGCTCTTCCGGTGGATGGCGGCGCCATCAAGTCCTTGCTGTGACCATGCGCCTTTCGTCATTTTCCTTTCTTTTCGTTCTTTTCGTGGCCTTTCTGGCCACCAGTTGCAAGGCCCCCGATGCAAGCGAGCACCCTGTAACACCGGTGACAACCACGTCGCCGTACATCGTTGTTCTGGGCGTCGGGCAGGATGGCGGCGTACCTCAGACCGGAAATCATGCTCATCCTGGCTGGAAAAACCCTGAACGAGCAGAACGGGTGGTAAGCCTGGGTCTCGTGGATCCCGGATCGGGCGAGCGGTGGCTGTTCGAGGCCACACCGGACTTGCGGTCCCAATGGTTTACGCTGGACTCCAGGGCAGGACACAGGGAGCAGCGGACACCGGATGGTGTCTTCCTGACACATGCCCACATTGGCCACTACACCGGCCTCATGTTCTTCGGGCACGAATCCCTTGGGGCACAGGATGTAGCGGTATACGCAATGCCCCTGATGGCTCGCTTCCTGACGGATAACGGCCCCTGGAGTCAGCTGGTTACATATGGTAACATTGCCCTGCAGCCGATGGCGGCCGACTCAACGGTACACCTGAACAGCCGCCTCAGCGTCACCCCTCTGGAAGTGCCGCACCGACAGGAGTTCTCGGAAACCGTCGGGTTCATCATTGAAGGTCCGTCCAAACGTATCCTTTTCATTCCCGATATCGACTCCTGGGAAAAATGGAGCACTCCCCTGTCGGAAATCCTTGCCACGGTCGATGTCGCGTACATCGACGCAACCTTTTATGCGAATGGAGAAATCCCCGGGCGTGACATGTCCGGGTTTCCCCACCCGTTCATTTCGCATACGATGGATGTATTGGCGGCGGAGGCGGACAGTACCAGAGCCAAGATCCGGTTCATCCACATGAACCACACAAACCCGGTGCTGGTGCGGGATTCCGCCGAGCGAAAAGCCGTGCTGGCCGCTGGCTTCGGCATTGCTGAGGATGGCGAATTCGAGGAATTGTAGGCGCGTCACTCCACGGGAAATCCCGGCGACTGAATGACACGTTCCATCTGATCCACGTGGCGATGCATGTGAGGCGCCAGCAGCATCAACGCGTCGCCGGGCTTCATCCGGATGAGCGACGTTGCCGGCGACCCGAATCGTGGGGCGTTCAAATCGAGATCCTCCCACGCTTGATACTCCTGTTCAAGCGCCGCATTGATGCGCTCCAACTCTGAAAACACCCCGGAACGCGCGCCATCGACTCCGGGACGAAACGCTCCGGGCGCAGGTACGGGCTTCGTTCCGGGTTCGACAGCTTTTATCAGATACCCACCAATCATGGTGGGTTTGTACGACATCCCCTGGGAGGCACGGTTTGCACGTGACCTGCTCGTCGAGAGCCGGGACAGGTAGGGTTCGCCGGTACGAATCAGATGATCAGCGACCTCTGCGATACTCCACTTCTTCGGGCCAGGCTTCCAATGCCGCTGACGTTCGCTCAGAGGCGCCACCAGCGACTGCCATCGTTCGTTTTGTTGCCTGAACCGGTCAAGGGCGCTGTTCAGGTCCTTGTTCATTCTATTCAAAGGGTGTTGAAGTACGCGTGCAACACTTCCAATTCCATGTCTGACAGGTGCCCGATGGCCTTCCACGGCATGTGGGTCTCATCCATTTCGCGGCCGGACGGCGTCACCCCTGTGCGGAGGGCCGACATGAACTCGGCCGTCGACCAACGCGCTGCCGTCCGCAAGTCGGGAGCAAACGGAGCCGCGGGATCGGGTGGCTGGCTACCCAGCATGTCCCTGCCGTGACATGCCCCGCACAGAACGGAAGCGCGGTACTCGCCCCACTCGGCGGTGGCACCGGGTACGCGACCTTCAATTCGCGGCAAGTCCGGCAAGACTTCGTGCGTGGGACGAAACGCCCCGTCCATCCCCGCGATGAACTTGCCAAGCGGTCGTATTTCAGTCTGTGGCAACTCATGATCCACCGGCTCAATCCTCTTGAGATACGCTTCCGACGGCATAATCCAGGTGCCGGCACCGCTCGGCTTGACGCCGTGCCGGATGGCTCGCAGCCAATCGGCATCAGTATAGGATGCGCCAATGCCCCCCTGGCCGCTGGTCAGGTTGGAGGCCACGATCAGAAACGGCGGAGCATCGACCAAGACCGTGCCTGACAGATCATCGCCGTGGCATTTCTGGCATGCGTGTGACAGTACGATGTACTCTCCGTGTGCAATCGACGCGGAATCGGACGGTATATCCACGAGATCGACCGTCGCATCGTAGGTGGTACCCACGGCCGAAGAGCCACGGACATACATGACAGTGCCAGCCAATAGGATAACGACAACCACGACGGCAATGACTCTCAGAACGATTTTAAGCGCTTTCATGGGACTTCGGGATGGGTTGGGTGATGGTCGAGTGTACTGAAAAGCCCTCGATTCCCGCAAGAGGCCACCTCGAATACGGGCGGCAAACTATATTCAGGGCACGTCTCACGTTTATACTGCTGCCATGTCACGTTCCCTGCCCGCGCTCGGGCGCTTCTGCCTCGCCGCCATTCTTGTCTCCCTGCTGACCATACCGTCTTTCGGTCAGGAGAAGCGCCCATTGGACCATGACGATGTGGATGCATGGCGACACATCGGGTCTGCACAGCTGTCCGATTCCGGCCAGTGGGTGGTGTGGGAGGATGCACCGGCAGAAGGAGATTCCCGGCTGCATATCCGTTCCCTGGACGGCACAAAGGTTCTGGATCTTGACCGTGGAACGGATGCACGGATACTGGCGGGCGAATCCTGGCTTGCATTCAGGCTGAAAGCACCCTTCGACTCGACTCGCCAGGCCAAGTTGGCGGAGAAAAAGAAAGAAGAGATGCCTGCCGATTCCATGGGTCTCGTGGACCTGCGAACGCTGGAAGTCCAACTGCTCGGGACCGTGGGCGGTGAGTTCCGGACCCCGGAAGAATCCGGTGCATGGTTGGCGTGGACAATCAGCGCCATGGAAACGGTGAAAGACACCACGAAAGCCGATTCCACCCTGTCTGACCGGATCCCCAAAAAGGCGGAGGGCAACTCCATGGTTGTGTACGATCCGGCATCGGGGTCACGTGCGCAGGTAGACCATGTGACGCACTACGCGTTTTCGGAAGATGGACAACGCCTCGTTTTTACGCGGCAATCGAAGGACGGAGCACAGGACGGGATATACGAAATGCGTCCCGGGATGACAGAACCCGTCGTAATTGCCCAGGCACCGGGCAGGTACTCCGCCCCCGTGCTGGACAAGTCGGGTACCCGTCTGGCGTTCATGACCGACTCAGCGGTCTGGCCGGTCGAACAGCCTCGCATGCAGCTCATGACAAAGACAGGGGGCGGCGCATTGCAGGCCGTGTCGGAATCGTTCCTGCCATCCGATTGGTGGGTCAGTCAGTACGGATCCGTACGGTTCTCGGAATCCGGCGCGCGCCTCTTTTTCGGCACCTCTCCCGTTCCCGAGCCTGAACCCGAGAAGGGTGTCCTTCTGGATAATGAATCCATTGAAGTCGACGTCTGGTCATGGACCGACCCTCTCCTGCAGCCCATGCAGCTGGTCCGGCGCAAGGCGGAACGCGAACGGACCTACGACGCCATGGTCCAGCTTGCGACCGGCCGCACACTGCAGCTCGAGACCGTGGGTATCCCGGACGTAACGATCTCCGAAAAAGGAGACGGACGCTGGGCGCTCGCAGAAAGCACCATGCCGTACCGCCAGGAAATCTCTTGGGAATCGCCCGGATTCCGGGATGCCTATTTGATTGACCTGGAGTCCGACACCCGCACCGTCATTTTTGAAGGCCTGCAGGCCAATGCATCGCTCAGCCCGGCTGGCTCATGGACCACCTGGTGGGATGGCACCACGGAATCCTGGATGGGCCACGAGTCAGCTACGGGCACGACCGTTTCGCTGTCGGCGGGCATCCCTTCGTCGCTGTCCGATCCGCTGCACGATTGGCCGATGCTCATCGGGTCGGAAGGGGCGGCCGGCTGGCTGGAAGGCGACGCCGGTCTGCTGCTGTACGACGCCCACGACATCTGGCTTGTGGATCCGAACCGGCCGGCCGCCCCAACAAACGTGACCGAAGGCACCGGACGGGATCGCAACATGCGCTTTCGCGTCGTTGACCTGGACCGCGAAAACCCGTTTGTGGAGGCTGACCTGCTGCTTTCCGCCTTCAGCTACGACACGAAGGAAAAAGGGTACTACACCGACCGGATCCGGGGAAGCCGCACGCCCGAGGAACAGGTGTTTGGGCCCTATTCCTATGCCCGCATGACCCGGGCCGACGACAATCAGGACGTATATATGTTCACACGCGGCTCTTTCCGGGAGTACGACGACATCCGCGTGACCGATGGTCGCCTCGCCGATGCCACCCAGGTGAGCCACACCAACCCGCAGCAGGACCAGTTCCTGTGGGGCGATGAGCAGTTGGTGCATTGGACGTCAACGGATGGACAGAAGCTGGATGGCATCCTGTACACGCCAGACGGATTCGACCCGTCGAAACAGTACCCCATGATGGTGTATTTCTACGAAAAGAGCTCGGACGGCCTGTTCAGCTACTTCCCCCCCAGGGCATCGCGTGCCAGTATCAATCGCTCTTTCTACGTTTCGCGTGGGTACCTGCTGTTCGTGCCGGACATTCCGTACAAAGTGGGGTACCCGGGCGAAAGTGCCATGAACGCGGTCATGCCCGGCATTACGTCGCTCATTGACCAAGGCTTCGTGGATCGGGCTCGCGTTGGCGTCCAGGGACACAGTTGGGGTGGCTACCAGATTGCCTACATGGTCACGCAGACCAACTTGTTTGCCGCCGCCGAGGCGGGTGCTCCCGTCGTGAATATGACCAGTGCCTACGGAGGCATCCGGTGGGCATCGGGCATGTCCCGCATGTTCCAGTACGAACGCACGCAGAGCCGGATTGGCGGCACCCTGTGGGATGCACAGCATCGATACATTGCCAACTCGCCGCTGTTCGAAGCGGACAAGGTGGAAACGCCACTGCTCATGTTGCACAATGACGAGGACGGCGCCGTTCCGTGGTACCAGGGCATCGAATATTTCGTGGCGCTGCGCCGCCTCGGCAAGCCCGTCTGGATGCTGAACTACAATGGTGAGGCACACGGCCTGACGAACCTCCACAACCAGCGTGATTGGGCCATCCGCATGCAGCAGTTCTTTGACCATTATCTGATGGATGCACCGGCGCCCGTCTGGCTCCGCGAAGGCGTGCCGGCCGTGAGAAAGGGCTACACGTTGGGGCTGGAAGAGTGAGCATGTTCTCGCGGCGCCGTTTCCTGGGTGCCGGGCTGGCAGCCGTTCCGGCGCTTTCAACGTTACCTGGCATGTCGTTCGCAGCCGGCTTGAGCCAAGGTTCAGGCGATGAATGGGACGACATAAGGGCGCTCTACGTACTACCGGAAAACCGGACGTACCTGAACACGGGCGGCCTGGGCCCGACGCCGAGGCCGGTGCTCGACACCTACCTGGCGGCAGTCCGGCAATGGCAAGGGCGAACCGAGACGGGGCACGCCCGGATCGAGGCCGCCCGGGCGCCCGTTGCTGCGTTTCTGGGTGCTGAGGAAGCCGAGATTTGCTTCACACGAAATGCGACCGAGGGCAACGCCATCGTGGCATCGGGGCTTCGGCTGGGGACCGGGGATGAACTCATTGTCGATGCCCACGCCCACCCGGGAGGTGCCATCGCATGGCTGAACCGGCAGAAGCAGGACGGCGCACGGGTCCGCATTTTCGAACCTGATGGTGCCACACCGCAGGAGATCCTTGAAAGAATTGAGGCGCAGATCACGGACCGGACCCGCGTCATCGCGGTCAGCCATGTCACAGCCCCGACGGGTATTGTGCTGCCCATCCAGGAAATTGCCGCGTTGGCATCGTCCCGGAATATCTGGCTGCACGTGGATGGAGCACAGAGCGGGGGCATGCTGCCAGTAGACCTCCACGCGCTCGGGTGCCAATCCTGGGCCACGAGTGGACACAAGTGGCTGGGTGCACCCCACGGAACGGGGATTCTGTACATCTCGGAAAACCACCTGGATGAGGTCGTCCCCACAGAGATCGGTGCCTACTCCGATGCCGGATACCATTTGCCCGATTCACTGGACTACGTCGCCACAGCCCGCCGGCACGAATCGGGCACACGCAGTGCGGCTCTGGTCGAGGCAATCGCAGCAGCCGTCTCGTTCATGTCGGAAATCGGGATGGAGCGCGTCCGTGCACGGGGCAAAGAGCTCTGCGGACTCCTTCGGGTACGGCTCGAAACCGCGGATGTAGACATTCTGACTCCCTCTCACGATGCCCTGCACGGATCCATGCTCACGGTGCGACCACGGCACGAACCGTTCGACGCCATGTACCGCCGAATGTCCCGCGATCATTCCCTCCGGTGCAGGATCGTCACAGAACGCAACCTGAACGCTGTCCGGTTCTCGTTGCATGTCTTCAACTCGACAGCAGAGGTCGACGTGATTGCCAATGCTATCTCCAGTGGACCGTGATCATGTTTGACGACCTCTTTCGGCATCGAAAAGCCTATTCAAGAAGCATCACCGCCGAGAATCCTGATGGCGCGGCCGCCGGAGGCGGCCGCGCCACTCCGGAAACCACACTCCATGCGCCATCGGCCGGATACGCCCGTGACCTGGGCACCGGCTGGAAGCTGTCCCCGTGCCGCCCTGTGCCGGCAGGACGCACGGTGACCATCATGGATCACGAAGGCCCGGGCATTGTCCGGCACATCTGGTGTACGCTCGATCCCAAACACTACAGGACCGTGCACCTGACAGTCCGGTGGGATGACGACGAGGCAGCAGCGATTGACTGCCCCATCGGGGATCTGTTCTGCTGCGCCTGGAATGACGCGGCCGACATTGTCGGTGTTGCGGTGAATGTGAATCCCAAGGGTGGCCTCAACCTGTTCCTGCCCATGCCCTTCCGGCGACGGGCCCACATCTCGGTCACGAATGCGGGACACGAGGACGTCACGCACTTTTTCTATCAGATCGACTTCACGCTCGAATCCGTCCCCGCCGATGCCGCATTGCTGCATGCCGTATTCCATCACGTGGAACGTGTCCCGCACGCCGAGCCGTATACCATCCTCCATCGCGTCGAGGGCGCCGGCCACTACGTCGGTGCATTCATGGCGTGGGAGCAGCGGTCTCCCGGCTGGTGGGGCGAGGGCGAGCTGAAGGTATACCTCGATGGGGATTCGGACCACCCGACCATCTGCGGCACGGGTACCGAAGATTACTTCGGTGGTGCGTGGTGTTTCGGGCGGTCGTATTCCGCTCCCTACATGGGGTATCGCCTCGTGGCGGGTACAGAGAACGAGCCGGGATGTCGCCATGCCATGTACCGATTCCATATGCCAGATCCCATCTTCTTCCATGAGGACATCCGCGTCACCGTCCAGGCTCTCGGATGGCAATCCCATCCGGATGGAGCCAAGTACCTGCCACTCCAGGACGAGATTTCGTCCGTCGCCTGGTGGTATCAGCTACCGTGACTCCAGGATCATGCCGTCGTGCCCGGGATGCATCCCGGCAGGCACCCGCCGCTCAAAGTCGTCATGCAGGACGTTGTGTGCCATGTGCGTAAAAACGGTCTGCCGTGCACCGATCCCACCGGCCACTTCAATGGCCCGGTCAATGGTCATGTGCATGGGGTGCGGCTCATCCCTGAGCGCATCGAGCACCAATACATCCAGGTCATCCAGTAGCCCTTTGCTGGCAAACGGAATGTCGCTGACATCGGTCAGGTAGGCGAACTTCCCGACCCGGTATCCGAGCACGTCCAGCGAGCCGTGGACCGCAGGAATGGGCGTAACCAGGACGCTCTGAGCCGGATTCATTCGCGACGCGACCTGGAACGGCCCCGCCACATCGTGCATGGTCAGTCTCGGAACGCCTGGGTATGATCCATCCCGGAAAATGTACGAGAACATGGTGCGTAGCACATGGGCGGAGTTCGCCATGGCATAGCACGGAATGGCGGTCCGTGTCCTGAAGAGGAACGGCCTCAGATCATCCAGGCCAACGACATGGTCAAAGTGATGGTGCGTTATGAGGACGCCATCGACGGCAGGAATCGGATACCGAAGGGCCTGTGTCCGGAAGTCCGGCCCGACATCGATGAGCAGGTGAACGCCATCCACCTCAACGTAGCAGGCTGTGCGCAGTCGACGGTCCCGTGGGTTGTCCGATGTGCAAACCGGACACGTGCACCCGATAACCGGGACCCCGGTGGACGTACCCGTGCCCAGCAGCTGGATGCGCATCAATCGTCCTCTGTCTCTATGTCCACGACCGTTTGCCGCGTCCATGCATCTTCCAGAGCCTGACGCACGGCTGGTCGCAGGAATACAGAATCCACGTCCATGGTGCGGAGTGCCTCGGCGAGGACCGCCAAATGTACTTCGGGTGGATGCCGACGGTTCAGCATGAGGAAGTGTTCATCATTCCGGACACAGGGTCCACCCCTGAAGTTGCCCTTTTCACGACGAACCCGCATTCCCAGCTGCTCTACCGCCTCTTCCAGTTCCTTTACGATCTGAGGAGTCTTCATATCAGAACAGCACGCCGAGTCTGAACGTGTGCATGCTTCCGGAATAGTCAAACGTATCGTCCGTTGCCTCCGGCAGGAAACGGGACGTATTCAGGTTCCAGCGCTGCCAGCGGAAGCCGTAGCCGACCATGAGGCCCAGTCGGCGCCCCCACGGCCCGAAGGTCGCCTCGATATCGCCATCCAGGATGGCGCTGGTTCCGGTATCGGTACCGATGGAACGGGACGCAATCCCGAACATGGGCATGATGCGTGCGGTGACGGACGCTGCATTGGCCTCGTGTTCAATCCCGACACCTGCTCCGAGAGCCAGCACGGTGAATTCGAATGCATCGAACGTACCGGTATTCTCCGCCCGCGATACCCGTCGGTATGACGACTGGATACCGATGGGAATGGTGGGTCTGATTCCGGTCGTCTCCACGGGACGAAAAACACCCCACGCCGTCAAGTGGAAGTCCGTCAGGGTGAGGGAGTTGCCGTCGCTCTGTGGCTGACGACCGCGCCCTGCGCCGACGATCATTCCAGGTCGGGAAAAGACGATTCCGTACACCGGCTGGTCAAAATTGAAATTGACCGCCGGGTTGGTCGATCCATCGAACGAGAATTGCACGTTGGCAACTGACAGTCCAACCGCTTGCGAAGGAGCACGACCGCCGCCATAGGACACCTGGGCGAAGGCGTTCCCTGCACCTACGTGCAAGAGTACTCCGGCAATCAGTACGGCTGTTATCCGCATGGTTCAGGCGTCCGATGATCCGTTGTCGTTCGAACCCGGTCTGCTGCTGCGTCCCCGACCACGGCCACGCCCGCGTCCACGTCCGCGACCACGTCGTTGCGTAGGCTGCTCAGCCGCCGATTCGCCATCCGAGTCCTTCTTGGAATCGTCAGGAGCAGGCGATTCCACAGCGGCTTTCGCGGGAGGCGAGTCCGGACGCACCTGGCGTTCGCTGCGCTCAGGGCGTTCGCTGCGCTCAGGGCGTTCGCTGCGCTCCGGACGCTCTGGGCGTTCGCTGCGCTCAGGGCGCTCGCTGCGCTCAGGGCGCTCGCTGCGCTCAGGGCGCTCGCTGCGCTCAGGGCGCTCGCTGCGCTCAGGGCGTTCGCTGCGCTCTGGACGTGCGCTGCGCTCAGGGCGTTCTTTTCGTTCCGGGCGCTCGGTAGGTTCTGGGCGCTCGCTCCGCGAGCGACGGCTGCTTTCAGACCGTGAACGGCCTGACGACGAGCGACCACCATGTTCTTTTTCGGCATCAGGTGAACTGCGTCGACGATTATCCGACCGACCCGATGACTTCTGGTCCGAGCCCGTTGATGCCTGTTCTGCGACCTGTTCCTCGCCCCGTCCACGGCCCTGTCCGCGCGATCCCGAACGTGAACCACCACGTCCACCGCGCCCGCCACGCGAACGCTCACCGGACGAAGATTCATCCTTGGATGTGCGCTGTGATACGGCCCTATCGGTGTCCTTGGCGGCGGGTCGTGCACTGCCTCCGCGATACGCACGCGTCAGGTCTTCCTCCGTTCGGACATCGAAAAAGCGATAGTCCAGAGGATCCATGGCAGGATCGGCAACAACCCTCACGCGCAACAGATGGCGCAAGAACCAGCGGGTCGTCTGGTTGGGAATGCGTTTGTTGAGGAATGCCGCCGTGAATGGATGGACCACAAGCCGCAATGCAGCCTTCTTGCCCTCCTTCAGGTATGCGTCCACCCAACGATCGAGACGACTCACCAATTCTTCAGGCGATACTTCGGCAGCCTCTCTTCTTCGTGGTCCGGAAGAACGGTCCGGACGGTCGGCACGCTGGCTGCGTGTAGCCACGGCGGGCGTTTCCACCACCTCTACCTGGCGTGCAACGGCCGGCGAATCGCCGACCGCATTATCGTTTTCCGGCATGGAAAACGTGCGAGTAATACTTGGACGAAGACGCTGCCTCGTGATCTGCATGAGTCCGAAATCGCTCATGGGGAGCACTTTGGTCACAGCCCGATCCTTACGGAATTCGCGCTTGATCTCTTCGTAGACTTTTCGGCGATTGCGCTCGTGGCGCATGTCGATGAAGTCGATTACCAGAATGCCGCCCAGGTCTCGCAAACGGACCTGGCGCGCAATCACACGTGCCGCCTCAAGGTTGACCCGCAGCGAACTTTCTTCCTGCGAAAGCCCCCTGCCTGCCCGACCCGAGTTCACGTCCACCACATGCATGGCCTCGGTCTGTTCGATGAACAGATATCCACCCGATGCCATGTTTACCCGGCTCTCAAAGGCCTCCTCGACCGTCTTGTCAATGCCGACCGACTTGAATACAGGTTCGGAGCCTGTGTATTCCTGTACGGCGTCGGCCATTTGCGGAGCAATGGCCTGAACATACCCCTTGACGTTCTTGAACGTCCGGTGTTCGTCAATCAGAATCCGGTCGTAGTCGTCAGTGAACAGGTCGCGCATGATGGACGACGTCATATTCACGTCTTCATGCAACTCAATGGGCGGCTTCGATCCATTGTGGAGTCGGGACTCGATCTTGCGCCACTTGTCCAGCAGCAGATTCAGATCCGTGTCCAGCGACTTCGCGTTCTTTCCGGACGCTACCGTACGTACAATGACGCCGAATCCTTCCGGAAGCAGGCTGTTCGCAAGGGCCCGCAGACGACGGCGCTCCTTGAACGATTGGATTTTCTTTGAAACAGCCACGTAGTTGGCCATGGGGACCAACACCAGAAACCGTCCAGCCAGCGAAATATCGGTTGTTACCCGGCTGCCCTTGTTCGCAATCGGCTCTTTCGAGATCTTGACAAGTACGGGCTGATCCTTCTTGAGGAACAACGTCGGATCGGCATGTTGTCCTGATTCGCCCGGTCCGTCATCATCATTATCGTTTTCGCGGCCGCCACCATCGGACCGACGCCCGGAATGCTGTCGCTGCTGAGCAGAACGTCGCTTTTCAGCCTTGTCCCGGCCCGCGACATGCTTGTGCGAACCCTCTCCATCCGAGCCGCCTCCGGATGATTCCTGTCCACGGGGGCGCCGCCGCCGTTTCCGCGTCGGGCGCGTGACATAGTCCACCTTGAATTCCCCAATGACCGGCTTGTCCGCCTGAACGAATTCAAGCCAGTCAGTGACGTTTTCTATCAGATCCGAAAAGTGGAGGAAGGCATCCTGTTTCTGGCCGATATCCACAAAGGCGGCCTGGATGCTGGGCATGATGCGACGGATACGGCCGAGAAAGATGTTGCCGATGGTCCGCTCATGTTCCTGGTTCTCAATGAACAGCTCCACAAGATCGCCATTCTCCAGTATGGCAATCCGGGTCTGTTTCCCCTGGTTGATGATAATTTCCTTGGACATATACAGTCGTTGGGCAACTCAGTGCCGTCCGGTTTCCATGCTGGAACCAGGGACGGGTTGCCGTACGTGAGAAACTTCGTGAGAATCCGCGACGCACGTCCTGTACCAGCCGGTACGTGGAGTCGTCGCGCACTCGCTGTCCTGCATCGCATGGCGAACCTGTATGCACGGCCAATAAAGCCGAGCAGGAGCGCTGGAAGCACTACCTGTAGGAAAGGATCGCGATGTAGTAAGGTGACACTCACAGTGATTGAACAGTGTGTAATGTGTGTCTTGCCCAACAGGACGGGCGAGAGGTTGGAGACGAAACAGTCGTCTCCGGAATAGCAAAGTCCGAGTATAAATCGTCTGGGGTGCTGAATGATCCCGGCACCTGTCCTCCGTGATGATTAAAATTCGGCTTCTACCCTGCTCGCCAGAAGCGCTTCCGGCCACACAAAACAGAAATCATGTCTACACCCACTACAGCCCGCGGGCTGGAAGGCGTTATTGCCCTCGATACTGCAATTTGCCATATAGACGGGGTGAAGGGAGAACTGGTCTACGCCGGTTACGACATCGCTGAACTCACGAGCCACTGTACGTTTGAGGAGGTGGCCTACCTGCTGTGGAATGGCCAACTCCCCGATAACTCCGAACGCAGGGAGTTGGAACAACGACTGTGCGCGGAACGGGCCTTGCCACCGATGGTCCACGAATTGCTGGCCATGACCCCGGAGGATGCAAATCCCATGGCCGTGCTGCGGTCAGCCCTGTCCCTGCTGGCCCTGTTCGATGCCGAGGCCGACGACATGTCCCGTGAGGCCAATTACCGAAAGTCCATCCGGATGACGTCCCGGATCCCAACCATCCTCGCGGCCTTTGACCGTCGCCGAAACGGCCTGGACCCCGTCCCCCCTTTAACGGATGGTTCCACGGCGCGCAACTTCCTGTACATGATGTCCGGCGAGATACCCGGTGAGGCTGCCGAGAAGACGTTCGATGCCTGTCTCATTCTGCATGCAGAGCACGGCCTCAATGCATCGACCTTTGCCGGGCGCGTGATCGGCGCGACCCTGTCCGACGTCTACTCGGCCATTACCGGCGCCATTGGCGCGCTGAAAGGCCCGCTCCACGGAGGCGCCAACATCAAGGTCATGGACATGCTTGCCGACATCGACGCCACCGGTAGCGACCCGGCCGCTTACGTACGTGACAAACTCGCGCGCAAGGAGCGCGTCATGGGGTTTGGCCACCGGGTGTACAAGACCGTTGACCCGCGGGCAACCATCCTGAAGGAAATGGTCGATTCACTGAGCAGCGAACGGGGCGACCGGAAATGGTACGACATGAGTGTGGCCATCATGGATACAATGTCAACGGAAAAGGGCCTGTACCCGAATGTGGACTTCTTTTCCGCATCGGTCTACGGCACATTGGGGATTCCCACCGACCTGTTCACTCCCATTTTCGCCCTGGCCCGAATTACCGGGTGGACGGCTCATTTGCTGGAGCAATGGGAGGACAACCGCCTCATCCGTCCGCGGGCCGCATATACCGGACCACTCGGCAAAACTGTGGGTAAAACGACTGTCGCACGATGACACACCTCCGATACGCTCACCAAGCTGCGCCCCGGTCCAAAACACACGCGCGCTTTACAATCCGGCGTCGTCGACTTGATGCGCGCGTTGTACATTGCCCCCGGCACTTCCGACCTTGAACGAGATACCATGAGCACTTCTTCCTCCACTTCAGGTTTGCTCACGTCACCCATCCTGAGAAAGGTGGTGACCGGCGTGACAGGACTAGCCCTTACAGGATTTGTCCTCATGCACATGATTGGCAACCTGTCCATGTTCAGCGGGGACGATGCGTACAACCAGTATGCGCACTTCCTGGCCAGCCTCGGCGGCCTGCTGTACATCGTTGAAATCGGCCTCCTGGCCTTCTTCCTGTTCCACGTGGTGGCGGGCATCAAGGTCACAATGAACAACCGTGGGGCGCGAAAGCAGTCCTACGCCGTCCGAAAGAGCGCCGGCAAGCCCAGTATGCAGTCAGCCGCCTCCCGCTCCATGATCATCACGGGCATCATCCTGTTGGTGTTTACCGTCTTCCACCTGATCGCCTTCAAGTTCGGCCCCGGTGGCCCGGGCAATGCAAGTGCCTCCTATGTGACCGTTGTGGACGGTGTTGAAATGAGGGATCTTGCCAAGCTCGTGCGTGAGAAATTTGCCACACCTTGGTACACGTTCGGCTATACGGCCATCATGCTGCTGCTCATGACCCATTTGCGCCACGGCGTCTGGAGTGCTTTTCAGTCCCTCGGTGCCATGCGGCCCTCCCTGACGCCTGCCGTCTACACAGCCGGAGCGCTCCTGGGAGCCGGCATTGCCCTCGGCTTCATTGCCATGCCGCTCGCCCTCTTCTTCGGGTTGCTTTAAACCGATTCTGCCATGCTTGACTCCAAGATCCCTGCCGGCCCACTGAAGGAAAAGTGGGACAATTACAAGAACAGCTGCAAACTCGTCAATCCGGCCAACAAGCGGAAGCACACCGTGCTGGTGATTGGAACCGGCTTGGCCGGTGGTTCGGCAGCCGCTACGCTGGCTGAACTCGGCTACAAGGTCAAGAGCTTCTGCATCACGGATTCCCCCCGGCGTGCGCACTCCATTGCCGCCCAGGGCGGTATCAACGCGGCCAAGAACTATCCGAATGACGGTGACACGGTTTGGCGTCTGTTCTATGACACCATCAAGGGAGGCGATTACCGCTCCCGGGAATCCAATGTGTACCGTCTGGCCCAGGTCTCGAACAATATCATTGACCAAGCCGTAGCCCAGGGCGTCCCGTTCGCTCGTGAATACGGCGGCATGCTCGACAACCGGTCCTTTGGCGGCGCCCAGGTATCCCGCACATTCTACGCCCGTGGGCAGACCGGACAGCAACTGCTACTGGGCGCATACTCCGCCATGAGCCGTCAGATCGGACTCGGCAACATTGACATGTACGAGCGCCGCGAAATGCTGGACCTCGTTGTGATTGATGGCAAAGCCCGCGGCATCATTACCCGGAACCTTGTTACAGGCGAACTCGAGCGTCACATCGCCGACGCCGTCCTGCTGTGCACGGGCGGCTACGGAAACGTGTACTACCTGTCCACAAATGCCAAGAACTCCAACGTGACGGCGGCGTGGCGTGCCCACAAGCGGGGTGCCTACTTCGCCAATCCCTGTTTCACGCAGATCCACCCGACCTGTATTCCGGTTTCTGGCGAATACCAGTCGAAGCTGACGCTCATGTCCGAGTCCCTTCGGAATGATGGTCGCGTCTGGGTGCCCAAGAAAGAAGGTGATACCCGCCGACCGGTAGACATACCGGAAGAGGAACGGGACTACTACCTGGAGCGCAAGTATCCCAGCTTCGGCAACCTCGTACCGCGCGATGTCGCCTCCCGGAATGCCAAGGCTGCTACCGACGATGGCTTGGGAGTCGGTGAGACAAAGCTGGCGGTCTACCTCGACTTTGCCGACTCCATCAAGCGTCTCGGAAAGGACACCATCACCGCCCGCTACGGCAACCTGTTCGAAATGTACGAGCGCATCACGGGTGACAACCCGTACGAGACACCCATGCGCATTTTCCCGGCTGTCCACTACACGATGGGTGGGCTATGGGTCGATTACGAGCTTCAAAGCAACGTCCCGGGCCTGTTCGTGCTGGGCGAAGCCAACTTCTCCGATCACGGCGCAAACCGACTCGGCGCATCGGCGCTCATGCAGGGTCTTTCGGATGGTTACTTCGTGATTCCGTACACGCTGGGTAATTACATCGCCGGAACGCCGATTGAGTCGGCCAGCACCGATCACGATGCATTCGCCGAGGCCGAAGCCGCTGCCGGCGCGCGCATTGACACCTTGTTGGCCAACAAGGGATCGAAGACGGTTGTCGAATTCCACCGGGAGCTCGGTGGAATCATGTGGGATGAAGTGGGCATGTCCCGGACACGGGAAGGCCTGCAGTCCGGCATCAAACGCATTCAAAGCCTGCGCGAGGAATTTTGGCAAAACGTCGTCGTGCCAGGTGAAAAAACACGGCACAACAAATATCTGGAGTTTGCCGGCCGGGTCGCCGATTTCATGGAATTGGGAGAACTCATGGCCCGCGATGCCCTGGAGCGCGAAGAGTCGTGCGGCGGGCATTTCCGTGAGGAACACCAGACGCCGGAAGGCGAAGCCCGCCGAAACGATGAGGACTTCACGTATGTGGCCGCCTGGGAGCATGTCGAAGGACAACCCCACGCACTCCACAAGGAAGAGCTCCCGTTTGAAAATGTTAAGTTGACCACCCGCAGCTACAAGTAAGCATCATGAAGATCACGCTCAAGGTGTGGCGCCAGGAAGGCCCCCACGTCCAGGGACGTTTCGAAACGTATGCCGTTGACGAGGCGAATCCGCACATGTCGTTCCTGGAGCTGCTGGACGTCCTGAACGAACAGCTCATCAAGGCAGGAAAGGATCCGGTCGAATTCGATTATGATTGCCGCGAAGGCATCTGCGGATCATGCGGGGTTGTCATTGATGGCCAGGCCCACGGACCGCAGCAGCGAACGGCTTGCTGCCAGTTGCACATGAGGCACTATCGCGATGGGGATACCATTGTCGTGGAGCCATGGCGCGCAGAAGGATTCCCTGTCATCAGGGACCTGGTGGTGGACCGCAGCTCGTTTGACCGCATCATGCAGGCCGGAGGCTACGTTTCCGTGAATACGGGCAGTGCCCCGGATGCCAACGCCATTCCTGTGGGTGGTGAGCAGGTCGAAGCCGCTTTCGACTTTGCCACATGCATTGGTTGCGGTGCGTGCGTAGCGGGATGCCCGAACGCATCGGCCTCCTTGTTCACGGGCGCAAAAATAAGCCACCTCGCGCTGTTGCCACAGGGTGATCCTGAACGGAAACGCCGTGTCATTTCCATGGTCGACCAGATGGCCAAGGAAGGGTTCGGGGACTGCTCCAACCACGGAGAATGCGAGGCTGTGTGTCCGAAGGGCATCTCCATTGACGCCATCGCCCGTATGCGTCGCGAATACATGAAAGCCATCCGCGACTGACCGGTATCAGCTTACCCGTCGAGTGTCGCCGCCACGCCAAGGTGGTTCAGGACCGACTCAAATACGCGGACACCGTCCGGGGTGCCGAGGATGGCCTCGGAACTCCGTTCGGGATGAGGCATCATGCCCAGTACATTGCCTTCCCGATTTACGATGCCGGCAATATCATTCATACTGCCGTTCGGATTGGCGGCTCCGCCGACAGTACCGTCCGGGGATGCATACCGGAACACGACCTGCCCGTTGGCCTCCAGATCCTTGATGACGTCCGGGTCGGCTATGTAATTCCCTTCGCCATGGGCGATGGGCGTCCGTAGGACCGTGCCGGGTGTCATGGCATTGGTGAACGGCGTGGACGTATTCTCGGTCCGGACGTGCACATCCTTGCATGCAAACCGGAGCGATGCATTGCGGGTCAGGGCACCCGGTAACAAGTGGGCTTCGCACAGGATCTGGAATCCATTACAGATTCCCATGACCAATCCACCATCCTTCGCGAAACGGACCACGTCCTTCATTACGGGCGAAAAGCGGGCTATGGAGCCGCTGCGCAGGTAGTCTCCGTACGAGAACCCTCCAGGTACAATAATGAGATCGACGTCGCCGACCGACTCCTCCTTGTGCCAGATGAAGCGTGCCTCCTGCCCCAGCACGTGCTTGGCTACATGGTAGGCATCGTGATCACAGTTGGATCCCGGAAAGACCAGGACACCGAAGGTTACGGACATGACGGCTTCGACGGAAAAGTGGTGCGCGCTAACCGCTGAAAGATACGGCAACCACGCATCTACTGCATGACGGCGGACAGCTCAAGTACCAGGCGTACTTCCTCGCCAACGACGAGACCGCCCGCTTCCGTGAGGTTATCCCAACGCAGCCCGTAATCGAACCGGTTCAGCCTGCCTTCGGCTTCTATGGCGACGCGCATGGACCCACGTTGTTGGACCACATCCGAAATCTCCCCTTCCAGAACGACCTCGTTCGTGGTACCCCGCATGGTCAGGTCGCCCGTCAACTCGAACCGGTTGTCACCAATGGCGCGCACGCTTGTCGTGACAAACGTCAACTCCGGGTGGTTCTCTGCATCGAAGAAGTCGTCGGAGCGAAGGTGATTGTCCCGCCTTTCATTCTCGGTATCGATGCTGGCAACATCGACTTTGGCCTGCGCAGAGAGTGTGGTCACATCCGACGGGTCAAGCACAAAGGTCGCTTCATAGGCATTGAAGTGCCCGGATACGGTCGCAATTCCCAGATGGCGGACCTTGAATCCGATGGACGAATGGGCGCGGTCCACATTCCATGACGGGACATCGCCGGTGTTGGAGGCATCCTGTGCCGCGGACGGCACAACTGACAGCACGAAAAGGACCAGGAAGGTGGTGATCAGCTTCATAATTGATGAGTCAAATGTTTTGGAATCAGAACACGTAGGTATGCTTCGTTCGTTCAATGTTACAGACGTGCGAACGTACGCGTTCATTCCGCGTACGGGCACAACAACAGACGCCCTTCCGACGTTATACGGTTCCACGCGCGCGACCCAACCGATGATACCCAAGGAACTCTTCCGGAAAATCAGACAGATCGAGATCCGCACAAAGGGTCTCGTGAGCAACATTTTCGGCGGTGAATACCATTCGGCCTTCAAAGGCCAGGGCATCGAGTTCGCCGAGGTCCGGCCGTATCAATTCGGTGATGACATCCGGACCATTGACTGGAACGTCTCAGCGAGGTACGAGGACACGTTCGTCAAGATCTTCGAAGAGGAGCGGGAGCAGACGGTCATGCTTGCCGTGGATGTCTCCGGTTCAGGGGATTTCGGGTCACATGAACAATTCAAGCGCGAGATTGCGGCGGAAATCTGTGCCGTGGTCGCATTCAGCGCCATCCAGAACAATGACAAGGTCGGCCTGCTGCTGTTCTCCGACCGCGTGGAGCTGTTCGTGCCACCCAAGAAAGGGCGGCGTCACGTGTTGCGGCTCATCCGGGACCTGTTCGCACACGAACCGGCCTCCAAAGGAACGAACATCGGCGTTGCACTGGATCATCTCATTCACGTTCTGAGGCGCCGATCCATCGTCATGTTGGTCAGTGATTTCATGGATACCGGGTTCGAAGGGCCTCTGCGAGCCATTTCCCGGCGGCATGACACCATTGCCGTCCACCTCATGGACCCACTTGAGGAAGAACTGCCCATGGTTGGTCTCATGGACGTGACCGATCCTGAATCGGGGCGTCACATGACCATCGATACCTCCAGCTTTGTCGTGCGCGATGCCTTCGAAGCCGCATCGGATCAGCGGCATCGTGCATTGAACCAACTGTTCCGCCGCGTCAAGGTGGACCGCGTACCCATCCACACGGATGAGAGCTACGTGGACCCACTCGTCCGCTTCTTCAAACGTCGCCACAGGATGGGAAGATGAACACGCTTCGTCACCTCATATTCGTTGCCGCATTGGTGTTCAGCATGGCTCCGGCGCACTCGGCGCTGGCCCAGCGGGCCGAGGCCTTCGTGGGCGTCGACAGCGTGCTGGTGGGCGACCGGTTCGGACTCACGGTTGCTCTTGGCCATGACAACCAGCGTACCGTCGTCTTTCCGCACCAGTTGATTCCCGATTCGCTGCGGAGTCAGGTTACATTTGCTCTGGGTGACTTCGAGATCCTTGGTGTCCGCTCCGAAGGCTCGCGCCCATGGGATGGAGGATCCGTCATCGACTCCGTCGTATATGAAGCCACCACATTCGCACTGGATACGGCCCGGGTTGCGGGCGTCCCCGTGTCGTTGGTAGCTGGAATCGATACGCTCACTGTCGCCACCGATCCGGTTTTCCTGCGCGTCGGCTCGCTCGTACCTGCCGGAACGGAAGACATCCTCGACATCACCGACATTTCGGATTTTCCGCGTCCCATCTGGCCATGGGTCCTGCTGGGCCTGTTGGCAGCCTCCGCGCTTGCGGCCTGGTGGTGGTGGCACAGACGGCGGGACGAGGCATCCCCGTTGGCGCACGCCGTGCCAGCCACTCCTCCCGTAGACGAGGCGCTTGGCAGACTCAAGTCTCTGGAAGACATGGACTTGCGCTCCATCGAAGACATCAAGCCTTATTATGTGGAACTGGCGGACATCCTGAGAACATATTTTGGTGACCGTGCGCATGTCCAGGCGCTGGAAGCAACTACACGTGAACTGATCGGGCAACTGATGTCACTGCGCGCTGACCGGCCGGTGCCCCGTGATCTCATCCGGCGGTTGAATGGCATTCTGGACGAAGCCGATCTGGTCAAGTTTGCCGATATCCGGCCGGTCGTGGACCGGACCCGCGAGTTGCTGGCTCAGAGCCGGGAGGCCATCGAAGGAACGGAATCGGCGTATCGCCACGAAGAGGCCCAGGCCCGCGCCCGGGCTGAGGCCGAAGCCGCACGCGCCGCCGAGGACGGGGACGACTATGACGATCGTGACGACAGCAACGCCAATCCGCCAGGGCGCGGTGACGGTCATGTCGAAAGCGCGCCGTCCGTGACACCGTCCGACTGGGCACCGGGAGGCAGATCGTGATGGAGTTCGCCGAACCACTCTGGTTGCTACTGCTGGTATTCGTACCGATTACAGGTTTCTGGACCTGGCGGGCGTCGCGGACGCGGGCGACGTTGCGCTACAGCGCCGTAACGCACGCGTCCGCGACGCCGGTATCTTTCCGGGCACGACTCCGGCTTCTGCCCGCTGTACTGCGGATGGCCGCACTCACGCTGGGCATCCTCGCGTTGGCACGGCCCCAGGACCGCAACGTGGTACAGGAACGGTTCGCTGAAGGTGTCGACATCATGATGGTGCTTGATACCTCCACGTCCATGCGCGCGGAGGATTTCCGGCCGAACCGTTTTGAAGCGGCCAAGCAAGTAGGCGCCGAGTTCATCAACGGGAGGATTTCGGACCGCGTCGGTATCGTCGTCTTTGCGGCAAAAGCCTTCACGCAGGCCCCGCTCACGCTCGATTACGATTTTCTCCTGAGCATGCTGGACGAGGTGGAGGTCGGCGTCATTGAGGACGGAACCGCCATCGGCACGGCTCTGGCCATGGCGGTCAACCGCCTGAAGGACAGCGAAGCCGAGAGCAAGGTCGTCATCCTGCTCACCGATGGTCAGAACAACCGTGGCGAACTGAGTCCGGAAACGGCGGCCGAGGTGGCCCGGACACTGGACGTGCGCGTGTATTCAATTGGTGTAGGCACACATGGTGAGGCGCCGTTCGTGGTGGATCACCCGTTCGCAGGCCGTCAACGTCGCATGGTTCCGGTCGAAATCGACGAGGAAATGCTCCGGTCCGTGGCCACGATGACGGGTGGTCAGTACTTCCGCGCCACGAACAACGAAGGTCTCCGGGAAATCTACGAGGAAATCGGAGAGCTCGAGAAGACGAAAATCGAGGAACGCGTGTACACGGATTTTCAGGAACGCTATGCAACATTCCTGCTGCCGGGCTTCCTCCTGCTCATGCTTGAAGTTGTCCTTTCAGCCACTATCCTGAGGAGGTTTCCCTGACCATGGACTGGCTGCACCCACAATATTTCTGGGCATTGTTCGGCGTACCGGTGGCCATCGGACTGGTGGTGCTCGCCATTGTGCGCCGAACACAGCTCATGAAGCAGTTCGGTAGCCCGGGCATGGTAGTCCGCCTGTCTGCGGGACTCAGCTTCCGGCGGCGTCGGTGGAAGGCCGGCATCACCGTGCTGGGCATCGGATTCATCGCCCTGGCGTTGGTCGGTCCCCGGTTCGGGACGCAGCTCCGGGAAGTCCAACGGGAGGGCATTGACCTTATCGTTGCCCTGGATGTCTCGGCTTCCATGATGGCGGAGGACCTCGCTCCCAACCGCCTTGAACGTGCCCGGAACGAAATCAAAAACTTGCTCGACGACATGAAGGGGGATCGGGTGGGCCTGGTCACATTTGCCGGCGATGCGTTCATCCAGAGCCCATTGACCACCGATTACAACGCTGTACGGCTGTTTCTGGACGTGGCCGACCCTTCCCTCATCCCCACGCCGGGAACGGATTTCGGCGCAGCCCTTACCATGGCCCTGAAGGCCTTCGAGGCACCGACCAGGTCAGACGACGAGGGTCCCCGGACCCGGGCGGTGTTGTTCGTTTCGGACGGTGAGAATCATGTGGCCGAGCTCGATGCAATTGTGAGCCAAGCCCGCGAATCCGGGGTCATCCTGTTTGCGGCCGGTGTGGGTGAAACGGATGGTGTCCCGATACCGGAGTACCGGAACGGTCGGCAGGTCGACTTCAAGAAGGATCGTACAGGCCAGGTCGTGACGACACGTCTCGAAGAACGGGTCCTGCAGGATTTGGCGCAGGACGGTGCCTACTTCCGCATTGCCAGGACATCAACATCGCTGCCACGGTTCATTCCGGCCCTGGACGGCCTGGACCGGACCAGTTTCGGGTCGGAGGAATTCGAGGAGTATGACGAGAAATTCCAGTGGCCCCTGCTTATCGGCATCGTCCTTCTATTTGTTGAGTGGATGCTGCCCGAACGAAAAAAATACGCCTGATCCATGCGCTTCCTGATCACATTGCTGCTCCTTTCAGCCCTGACCGGCGGGGACGATCCCCGGAAGAAGGGACGGGAAGGGAATATCCAGTATCGGGCAGGTGCTTTCATTGAGGCCGCAACGGCCTACCGCGAAGGAATTCAGGTCATCCAGGCCGAAGGGCCGGGCACCGTCCACAGCGGCTTGCTGAACAACCTGGGTGCCAGCCTCTATCGTCAGGATGACTTCCAGCAGGCGGCGGCTTCGTTCGCGGGTGCGGCGCGCATGGCCCTGGAGCCCGAAAGCCGTGTGCGGGCATCGTACAATGCCGGGAATGCGCTCACGAAGGCCGAAGAACTTGAAAGCGCGCTCGACATGTACCGGATGGCCATGCTTGAGGACCCGTCCAATATGGATGCCAAGTTCAACTACGAATATGTGCGTCGGAAGCTGGAAGAACAGCAGCAGCAGGATCAGCAGCAGAATCAGGATCAGCAGGACGACGAGCAGCAGGAAGACAGCGACGGCGAAGGTGACGAGTCCCAGGACCAACAGGAAAACCAGGACAACCAGCAGCAACAACAGGATCAGTCACAGGAGGAGTCTGACCAGCAGAATCAGGATCAGCAACAGCAACAGGATCAGCAGCAACAGCAGGATCCGACCGAACTGAGTCCGGAGGAAGCGCAACGCATCCTGGAGGCGCTGGAGAATGAGGAAGAACAGTTGTTGCGACAGGTCCAGAAAATGAAGACCCGGCCCCGGCGTGTGGAAAAGGACTGGTGAGCCCATGATGCGATTCTTGGCAGTTCTATTCGCCCTGGTATTCTGGGTTGGCGGATCGGCGGTCCACGCGCAGTCGATCCGGGTCCAGGCCTCCGTCAGTGCAACGGAAATCGGCACCGAAGAAGCCGTGACGTTCACCGTGTCTGTATCCGGGTCCGATGGCAGCGGTCTGTCGGCCCCGCCTGCGCCCGAGACCCGCGGATTGTCGTTGCTTCAGTCCACGCCTGGCACGCAACGCAATGTCTCCATCGTCAACGGCCAGGTATCGCAGAGCTTCGGCTTCACGTGGTCCTTCCGTCCCGTGGCTGAAGGATCGGCGCGTATCGAACCCGTAACGATTACCGTAAACGGTACCCGGTACACCACCGAAGCCATCGATATCAATGTTGTGGCGCAGTCGCAGCGCCCAGCCCGCAGACCGGCCCGCCGCGACCCGTTTTCCGCCCTGCGACCACCTGTGAATGACGAGCCACCCCCGCCGCCCAGCGATCGTGACATTTTTATTCGGGCCGCTCCCCGTTCGGCGTCCGTCTGGCGCAATGAACAGTTGGTGGTGGAGTACAAATTGTATTTCCGGGAAGGAATCCAGCTCCGGCAAAGTAGACTCACCGACAGTTGGGACGCGGAAGGATTCTGGCGCGAGGAGCTGGATGTCGAAACCCGCCCTGTTCCGCAGACGGTGATTGAGAACGGACTCCGTTACAATGTCATCACCCTGAAACGTGCGGCTGTTTTTCCCGCGCGTGCCGGTGACTTGTCCATTGATCCGCTCCGCATTGAGAGCGAAGCCATGCTGCCATTCGGGCAGCGCGACCCGTTCCAGAGTCTGTTTTCCACCCGGTCACGGTACACTCCTGTCGACTTGGCATCGCCTGAGGTGAATGTGACGGCGCGGCCCTTGCCCGAGAATGCGCCCGCATCCTTCCAAGGGGCTGTCGGGCGCTTCAACATGGATCTTCGCGTGGACAAGACAGCCCTCGAGGTCGGATCGTCTCTTGAGATCCGAGCCACCATCTCGGGAACGGGAAACCTTGCGACGATGGCTGCGCCTACCCTGGATGCCCCTTCCGTATTCGACGTCTACGATCCGCAGACATCCTCCACGCTGGATCGGTCCGGTACCCGGCTGGCAGGGTCACGTACGTTCTCCTGGGTTCTCATTCCACGATCCAACGGAACGTTCGAGCTGCCCCCCGTCCGGTTTTCCTGGTTTGACCCGAACGCGGGCGTCTATCGGGAAACGGAGTCCGACCCGCTCACGATTTCCGTTACGGGCACCTCCTCCATTCCGGACGCGGTGGCCACCACGACGAATGGTCTTCCGGTCGACGACGTGGCGCCCATCTTCATCTCGTCCAGCAGCTGGACACCGGCCGGTTCCACCCCGTTGCACCATAGACCCCTGACATACTTCCTGATACTGTTTCCCCTCCTCGTCTGGGGCGGCATGACAGGCTGGAGGACCTATGTCGACCGGTTGGCCGCCAACCCTGAGCTCGTAAGAGGAAAAAGGGCCCATCCGTTGTCCCGCAAGCATTTGAAGCAGGCAAGCCTGCTGCTCGAAGGAGCGGACACGGCAGCATTTTTCGAAGAACTCGATCGCGCGGTAATGGGCTTCATCGGCAACCGATTGAATGTAGCCGAGCGCGGTATGACACGCGAGCGCCTGGCATCGACCTTGGCAACATCCGGTGCACCCGAGGCCCTCGTCAACGACCTGAATGTCTTCCTGGACCAATGCGACCTGGGGCGCTATGCTCCGGCCAACATGCACAGGACCGACAAGGAACGGGCACTCGACACGGCATCGGCCCTCATTCCGGATTTGGACGAGGCGCTGTCGGTATGAGAATGATTGCCCTCATCGTCATACTCCTGGTATTCGGGCCTACGGAGGTACCGGCCCAAGCCCAAGCCGAGACCCAGGCCCAGGCCCAGGACGCCCATACGGTGGCCGCTTCCATCCAGTCGTTCGATGACGGAACGGCGCTCGTCCGGGAAGGCCGGTTCCGCGAAGCCATCGACGCATTTGAGCGTTCCAGGGCGGCAGGCTTTGAAAGCGAGGCGCTCTGGTACAACATGGGTGTGGCACACTACCGGCTGGACCACCTTGGCCAGGCCATCCTCCATTTCGAACGGGCGTTGCGCCTGGCGCCGGACGATGAACGGGTGCTGCACAGTCTGTCGATCGCCGAGCGCCGCCGGGTCGATACGTTCTCCAAGCTCCCGGAGCCCTTCTGGAAACGAGGTCATACTTGGCTATTGGGCATCATGGGCCCCTGGGCGTGGTTTGCCGCAGGCGTTGTCCTGCTCTGGACCGCCATTGCCCTGGCCGTTATGCGAGCCATTCCCGCTGGATGGAATATGGACACCCGACAGATACAGCGGTGGTGCCTGATGCTGGCCGCACCCCTGTTGGTGTTTTCGCTGTGGTCGTCGGTTTCGCCGCCCGTTCCACCGGCCGCCATCGTGTTGGCACAGACTACATCCATCACCGAACAGCCGGATGCGGCAGGCGCGGTCGTCGAGCCCATTCATGAGGGCACCCGCGTGCATCTGCTGACAGATGCCGGCGACTGGTTGCTGGTCAGACTTTCGAACAGCGTGGAAGGATGGCTTCCTGCGACAGACGTGGGTCGGATCTGATCCCGGGAAACCCGTATCTTCGGGGCCACCCCCCAGAAAATCGGCATGTCATTGGAACCACACGTACTTCCCCGCTCCCGCGCCGCCGGCTGGATTGAAGTCATTTGCGGATCCATGTTCAGCGGGAAGACCGAGGAACTCATCCGTCGCATGAAACGGGCCCGTTTCGCGCGCCAGCGTGTGGAAATATTCCAGCCGGCCATCGATACCCGTTATTCAGACGACGAAGTCGTATCGCACGATTCCTCAAGCCTTCGGTCCACGCCCGTTACTACGGCATCGGAAATCCTGCTACTGGCGTCCGATGCAGACGTGGTAGGCGTGGACGAAGGACAGTTTTTCGGGAGTGACCTGGTGGATGTCGTACAGGAACTGGCCCGAGCCGGCAAGCGGGTTATCATTGCAGGCCTGGACCAGGATTTCCTGGGGAAACCGTTCGATCCCATGCCGGCACTCATGTCGGTGGCCGAATATGTTACCAAACTGCACGCCATTTGCGTGGTCTGCGGGTCACCTGCCAACCACTCACAACGTCTTGTCGGAGGAGGCGAACGCGTATTGCTCGGCGCCACCGAAGCCTACGAGCCGCGCTGTCGTGAATGCTTCAGACCCCACGGTGCAGACGCCACCATTCCGCGTGAAGAGCAGACGTCACACGGCCGACCGTGAGCGTGCCGCTGCGCGGATCCTGAAAATGATCTCGTCGGCAGCATACAGTACCGTTCCGGCGACACCGAATGCAATGAGCGCCGGGACCGGCTGCCAGATGACCAGTCCTCCGAACGCACCCAGAATGCCACCCAGGTACTTGATGTAGTTGAGCTGTTCGTTCGAACTCTTCTTTATGAGATCCTCCAGACGGCCCTCGTCATAGGCCAGCATGTTGCTCATGACCATGCCATAGACATCCAGGTTCTCCACGAATCCCAAGACCACCCGTGTAGCCCACTCCTCGATATCTTCCGATCGCGCTTCGATTTTCTCCGGAATCCGATCCAGGAGCGAGTCCATTTCATCGAGCACGATATCCAGCTGCGTCGGCAACGACTCTATGGCGCTGTCTATCCGCTTGGTAAAATCGTCCTCATTCACGTACCGATAGGCCTTCAGCGCGAAGCCGCCGACGCCCTGCCCCACGTAGGACTCTATTTTCTCGACCACGAACGCCACAATGCGCATCCGCACTTCAGGCGATGTCAACACCGTCTGCAGGTAGCTGGACGTCAGGCCCTTCAGCTCCGTACGGAATTCAGGGTCTTCCAGGACGCCGCGCGTCACACCGAGGGCCATTTCCCGGTACTTCGGGATAATCTGGTTCTCCTCGATCTTCCGCTTTATGATTTCCTCGTTGATGAGCTCTTCCGAAACAGCCGTTGCCAGCCGGAAGATGACCCGTTCACGTTGTGCAGGAATGAGTCCCTGTCCGAACAGGGGACGTTCAACCCGGGGGTTGAACAACATGGTAATGGCCAGCCAGTTCGTGACAAACCCGATGAGGCCACTGACAGCTACAATACGCAGGAGGCCGGTGAGCGGCAGCACGGTACCGAACAGGGACAACTCCATACCGGGAAAGTCCCAGAAGAAGGAGGCCACGAATGTGATCCCTAGAAACCACGGGATGATTTGCAGGAGCGGCAGCAGGGCCGCATGGGAACCGGCCAGCCGCGGAGGCTCGGCGACGCTTTTCGTTTTGTCCTGGGATGGCGGCGCATACCGTCGCACATACTTGGACAGCAGATGACGGAAATCCGTCGCGGTCGCGCGCGTTACCTCGCGCGCTTCCTGGACGCTGACGCCCTGCCCTTCGGATGATTTCTGTTGTTCTTCCACGCCCTACTCGGACGACTGAAGGCCCAGTCGGGTTGCATCGGCTTGCATACCCGCGATCACATTTGCGATGTGGTCCGAAAGCTCGACACCCAGCGCCTCGGCGCCCTCTCGGATATCGTCCCGTCCGACGGCCGCCGCAAATGCCTTGTCCTTCAACTTCTTGGTGACGGACTTGACCTTCATGCCCTCCAGACGCGTGGGACGGACATAGGCGACGGCGGTGATGAATCCGGACAACTCATCGACGGCATACAACGTCTTCGCGAGCAACGTCGTCCGGGGTGTTCCTGTGTGGTCCGCATGACCCATGATGGCGTCCAGCATGATTTCCGGGTATCCCAGTTCGCGCATGACTCCCACACCCACAACCGGGTGCTCCTCCGGTGTCTGATGCCGCTCGTAGTCCATGTCGTGCAACAGGCCGGTCATGCGCCACAAGGCAACGTCCTCACCGAACTTTTCTGCATAGAAGCCCATGGCCGCCTCAACGCCATAGGCGTGTCGGCGCAGACTCTCCGTCAGCGTCCATTCGTGGAATAATTGGAGGGCGTCTTCGTATGTGGGCATATCAGAACAGGTCTACAATGCGCATTTCCTTGAGGTATCTGCCGGGATTCTGCTGAAAGTCCGCCATGAGTGCATTCAAGCCATTCAGCGTGGAATCCATCTTCTCGTACATGGACGGGTCATTCAGCAGCCGGCCCAGGGTGCCTTCGCCGTTGTTCAGCGCCTGAAGCACAAGCGTCAGTTCGCCGGACATGGTTTTCACTTCGACGAGCGTTGCGTCTACCTCCTCCAGGGTCGCCGACAGGTCGGCCATCAGCGCGGTCAGTTTTTCTCCGTCCTCGCCGGCGGCGGTATCCAGGTCACCGGTCACGGACTCCATATTCGCCATGACACGCCCAATGCGATCCTTTTCGGACTCGAGCACGGCTTCCAGCGCATCGACGGCACCCTGGACGGACTGCAACGTCACCCGGAGATCGGAGTCCGGTGAGCTGAGCATGGTATTCGTTTCGCCCAACACGTTGTCCAACCCGGACAGCACGGAATCGACCTTGTCAACCATTTCGGGAGCGCGTCCCGCCATCGTGGTCAGCAAATCGGATGGCGCACGCCCTTCAATCATGCCGCCTTCCGGAATGAGCGGTGCTGAAGGAGGACCTGGAAAAAGGTCCATCCGTACGACGCCGAGCGCATCGAACCCACCAATCGTGGCATACGTGCCTTCCGTCACCCGGATGGAATTGTCGATATGGAATCCTATCAGTACGCGTCCCGTGGCCGGGGATATGTTGACGCTGTTCACCGATCCGATGGTGACTCCGCTCACGCGTACGACATTGCCGGAAATGATTCCCCCCGCATCGTCGAATTCGGCCTGGAACTCGTACGTGGCCGCAAACAACGGAAGGTCCTCGAAATAGCGGACGCCGAGGATGAAAATGATCGTGGCCACAATGAGTGTCGCGCCGACCTTGATTTCGTTCGAGTACTTCAATGTCCTATCTGGTATTCGTTTGCTTTCACGAAGTCGCGCAGGATGGCATCATCGGAGTCATGCAACTCGTCGATGGTGCCCGTCCAGTGCATCCGGCCTTTGTAAATGAAGGCAGCCCGGTCGGCAATGTTCAATACGGAATGCATGTCGTGGGTTACGACGATGCTGGTAACATTCAATTGCTCTGCAAGCCCTTCAATGAGGGCGTCAATCGTATTCGATGTCTCGGGGTCCAGTCCGGACGTGGGTTCATCATAAAGGATGTAACGGGGACGCAAGGATACGGCCCGGGCAAGAGCCACGCGCTTCTGCATTCCACCTGACAGCTCGGAGGGCATTTTCGGGCCCACGTCCGGCAACTCCACCATGTTCAGACATATCATGACCTCCTCCCGGATTTCGGCCTCGGACTTCGTGGTGAAAGTTCGCAGCGGAAAGGCAACATTGTCGAAAGCGCTCATGGAGTCGAACAGTGCGCCTCCCTGGAACAGGATGCCGAAGTGCTGTCGAACTTCCCGCAGCTCTCCGTAGCTGATGGCGTTGATGTCCGTGCCATCGACAAGAATGCGTCCGGAATCGGGCTTCAGCAATCCGATGATGTGCTTCATGAGCACACTCTTGCCTGATCCCGACCGGCCAATGATGGCCAGTGTTTCCCCCTCCACGATATCGACGGAGACGTCAAACAGAACCTGTTTGTCGTCGAATTGCTTGTTGATGTTCTGGACCTGGATCATGGATCAGAGCAGTGTAGCTGCGAGAATGAGGTCGGCGAGCAGCAGGAACACGCAGCTGGCCACGGCAGCCTGCGTCGTGCTGCGCCCCACGCCTTCAGCACCGCCAGCCGTGTAGTAACCCTTGAAGCAGGAAATGGACGTAATCGTAAACCCGAACACGAACGACTTGATGAGGCCGAAAATGGGATCAAAAGGCTGGAAAAACTCCCGGGCTCCGTCCACGAACTCGCCCATGGGCACAAACCCGCCGAAGTGTCCGACCATCATTCCGCCGGTGATGCCCACGAAACAGGCCGCCACATACAAAACCGGAAACATGATGACGCCGGCAATAACACGTGGGACAATGAGGTATCCGATGGAATTCAGTCCCATTGCCTCCAGTGCATCGATTTGCTCCGTAACGCGCATCGTACCCAGTTCAGCGGCAATGCGGGCCCCCACACGGCCGGCCAGGATGAAGCCTGTCACAACCGCGCCAAGCTCCAGGATCATGGACGGCGCCACAATGGACCCGATGATGCTTTTCGGAATGAGGGGTGTCACCAATTGGTAGGACGTCTGGACCGTCGTCACGGCACCCGAAAAAGCCGCCGCCAGCATGACAATGGGCAGCGAATCGAATCCGATGTGGACCATCTGCTCCCAAAGGTTCTTCTTGTACCGAGAAAACTCCGGCAGCGCACCGAATGCGTGGAACAGCAACAGGCTGTAGCGACCTAACGCCAATACCGGTTCTGTGATGGTGTTGCGGATGCGGGCCATGGGGCTCTTTCTGGATACAGGCTCAAGGTACGATGGCCTGTCCATTTGGTGCCCCGTATCTTCCGGCCATGTCAAAAACCAAGAGTATATTCGTATGCCAGGCCTGTGGAGGAGAGTCCCCTCGCTGGCTCGGTCAATGCCCGTCCTGCGGCGATTGGAACACGTTGGTAGAGGAACGGACCGGCGGTTCCAATCGGCACGCCATGGGAGCCACGCGTGCCGCTGGACGGGCGCGTACCACGAAGGCGCTGCGGCTGGATGAAGTCCAAAGTGGCCGGGAATCGCGCATCATGACGCGGAACGGTGAACTCGACCGCGTACTGGGCGGAGGCATCGTGCGAGGGTCGGTTGTATTGGTTGCCGGAGACCCCGGAATTGGCAAGAGCACGCTCATGACAGAGCTCGGCGCGCTGCTTCAGGATCATAAAATCCTCTATGTCACCGGAGAAGAATCACCGTCGCAGGTCAAGATGCGCGCCGAGCGACTGGGGGTGACGTCCGACTCGTTCCTGCTGCTGTCCGAAACCGATGTGGAAAGCATCATAGCATGCGTACACGAAGAGCAGCCGGACCTGCTCGTCATTGACTCGATCCAGACTGTATTCCGCACTGACCTCCAATCGGCTCCCGGGTCCGTGGCCCAGGTGCGGGAAAGCGCGTCGGCGCTCATCCAACTGGCAAAAGCTACCGGAACGTCGGCGTTCATCGTGGGGCACGTCACCAAGCAGGGCTCCATTGCCGGACCGCGGGTATTGGAGCACATGGTAGACACCGTGTTGCAACTCGAAGGGGACCGTCATCATGCATTCCGCATCCTGCGGGCGGTCAAGAACCGGTTCGGATCCACCAATGAAATCGGTGTGTTCGAAATGCAGTCCGGTGGTCTTTCGGCTGTCGACAACCCAAGTGCTCTTTTTCTGTCGGAACGCGCCGCACACGCCTCTGGAACGGTCGTGGTGTGCTCCATCGAGGGGACGCGCCCGCTGCTGGCTGAAATACAGGCGCTGGTGACGCCTACATCCTACGCTACACCCCAGCGAACGGCCACAGGATTCGATCCTCGCCGCCTGCAAATGTTGCTTGCGGTGCTCGAGAAACGGGGCGGTCTTCGCCTGTCCGATTCGGATGTCTTCGTGAATGTCACCGGTGGCTTGAAGCTCACCGAACCCGCCGTGGACATGGGAATGGTCGCTGCCATTGCCTCGTCATTCCGTGACAAAGCCGTCTCGCCAACGAGTGTCCTTATGGGCGAGGTGGGGTTGGGCGGCGAAATCCGTTCCGTCTCGCAGTTGGAATCGCGTATTCGCGAAGCGTCGAAACTGGGATTCAAGGATGTCTGGATTCCGGCGGCCGGAGCGCAGGCACCGGACGGTGCCAAGGGGTGCGAGCGCGTGCCCTTGCGGACACTGGATGAACTGCTGGGCCGGCTTTTCTAGAGCACTACCGGTCCAACCGCTCCACGGTCCCGTCAGCGCGTCCAACCAGGACGGTGGTTGCCATTCCAATGAACAGGCCGTGGTCAACCACGCCGGGCGTATGCAACAACGTGCGGTTCACGGCATCGATGTCTCCGATGCCATTGTCGAATTGGGCGTCCATGATCCAGAGGCCTTGATCTGACACCACCGGGCCATCTTTCCGGACCCCCATCCTCAGGCTCGGCTCTGCGCCCATCTTCCGGAGGACCCGCATGATCGGAGCAGTCGCCATCGGCACCACTTCGACGGGAAGCGGCATTTTCGTACCGAGTCGATTGACCCTTTTGGACTCATCGACCAGCACGATAAACTGCCGCGCACACGAGGCCACGATCTTTTCGCGCGTGTGTGCCGCGCCCCGGCCCTTGATGAGGCTCAATTCCGGATCGAATTCGTCTGCACCATCGAAGGCCAGGTCCACTTCGGGGCACTCGTCGAGTGTGACCACCTCTATTCCATGTTCACGAGCCAGCCGCTCCGATGCAAACGACGTCGGAATACCCCGGACACGCAGTCCTTCTTCCGACACGCGCCGCCCCAACGCCTCAATGGCAAGAGCCGCCGTGGACCCTGTTCCGAGACCGAGGACCATCCCGGACTCAATCATGGCCGCCACGGTGTCTCCGACAACGCGTTTGGCCTGCTTCTGCATGGACGTCATTTATTCGTACCGTAAGGAATCAATGGGATTCAGGCGGGCCGCCTTGATGGCTGGGTACCCTCCGAAGACCATGGAAATTACGGTAACCATGACAACCGCGGCGATAGCCCATCCCATCGGGAAGGCGGCCGAGATGTCAAAGTACAGTGCGACACCGTTCCCGACGGCTGCGCCGAGGACGATACCAATGAACCCACCGATCTGGCACAGGACAAACGCTTCCAGCAGGAACTGCCGCTGGATATCGCGCCGTCTGGCTCCGATGGACTTCCGGATGCCGATTTCGCGTGTACGCTCGGTCACAGAGACCAGCATGATGTTCATGATGCCTATTCCGGCAGCGAGCAACGAAATGAGTCCAATGCCGGCTCCACCGACCGTCAGCGTGCCGGTGAATGCCTCGAACACGGCCTGCATGGAGTCATTTGTCGAGATGTCGAAGTTGTTATCCTCGCCTGGTTGGACCTTGCGGATGACGCGCATGCGGCCCGTCACTTCATCCTTCGCGGCGTTGATCATGGCTGCATCGTGAACCCGGACCGACACCGACGCGATATTCCGCTGGGGCTGCCCATACACACTGAAGCCGCGTGTAATGGGGAAAAAAATGCGGTTGTCCTGTGAGAAGCCCAGGAAATTACCTTTCTCTGCCATGACACCGATGACCTCACATCGGGTGCCTTCCATCTTTATCTGTTTCCCGAGCGGCAATTCGTTCGGAAACAGAATTTTGTAGGCGTCGGCGCCGATGATACAGACTGGCCGGGCATACAGGACGTCCTCCGCTGTGAGGAATCGGCCCATTTCCAGCTCATAGCTGAAGTTGCCCAGCATATCCTCGTCCGTGCCCATGAGGATGATATTGGGTTCCGTTTCGCGGTCCCCGTACGTGACCTTCGTGCGCATGAAATCCTCAAGCGGAGACACTGTCACCGGCAGCGTCATGACATCTTCCAGACGCTCCACCTGGTCGTACGTGATACTGGGCCTGTTACGTACGCTCCGGTCCTGATTGCCCATCTGGATGGGGGGCGTGCGGGTCACCGTGAAGGTGGATGAGCCCAGAAACTGCAGTCTGTCCTTGAAATACACGTCGATCACCTCGACAGCCGTGACAGACACGATGATCGCGAAAACACCGATTACCATACCCAGCAGGGTCAGGGCCGAGCGCAGTTTGTGGCCACGCAGCGCGTCGAGCGCCATCCGGAATGCTTCTAGGAATGCCATGTGTTATTCGTACCGGAGTGCTTCAATTGGTGCAGACTTGGCGGCCGTCCATGCAGGAGCCAGTCCGAAAATGGTTCCAATGGCCACGCAGATGCCGAATGCCATGAGAATGATACCGGGACCCAGTTGCGCCGGCAACACCAACTTGATGAGCAACGCCAGTGGGATGGACAGCCCGACACCCAGCAGCCCTCCAACCATGCAAATAACGACCGCCTCAATGAGGAACTGCATGAGGATGGAACTCCGCCGGGCACCCACTGCTTTGCGGATGCCTATTTCGCGGGTCCGCTCACGGACGGTCACGAACATGATGTTCATGACGCCGATGCCGCCGACCAGCAGGGCCAACGCCGTCAGACCGATTCCGATGGCAAAGATCGCGTTCTTGATGGGGGCAATCGCTGCCCGAAGCGACTCCTGTTCATTGATCTCGAAGTTGTCCGGTTCGGCAGCGTCGAGTTTCCTGGCAAGCCGAACAATACCGCGGATTTCGTCCTTGGCATCGGCCAACAGGACATCGCTGGATATTTTGATGCGAATGGACGCATCGCGCCAACGGGTTCCGAAATGCTTCTGGAACGCCGTGAATGGAACAAAGGCCGTGTAATCATCGCCCGAATTGCCTTCAGCGCCGCTTCCCTGCTGCTCCAGGATGCCTATGATGCGGTAGCGGTTGCCACCTATCCGGATGGTCTTGCCCAAGGCATAGCCAACCGGAAACAGGTCCCGTGCTATTGCGGCTCCCACGACGGCGACGCTGCGCGCACCGAGTTCATCGACCTCCGTAAAGAAGTAGCCGTCCTGAAGCACAACGTCATGCACTTCCGGATAATTCGCGAGTGTTCCCCGGATGCCGATATTGCCAAGGGTCTGGTACTCCGAAACCGCCGATCGGCCTGTGGAAACCACTGCCGTGGCGGCTTCCACCATGGTAGCCCGCTCCTCTATGGCGTCGGCGACGCTCCTTTCGATCCGGGGGCGGTTTATGTACTCCCACCACTTGAACCCGGGACCGTTCACCCAGGGCCACTTCTCCACGTACACCACGTCAGTGCCCAGGCTTGATATATCCTGTTCGAAACCCTTTTCGATTCCACTGACAATCGTGGCCATTGCCGTCACCGATACAATGCCAATGATGATGCCGAGCGTCGTCAGGACAGCGCGCATCTTATTACTGAAAACCGCCTTGACCGCAATCAAGAACGATTCAGTCATGTCGAAAAGGAATCGGCGCACAGTGGGGGTCCGTGTTTCTGCAGAATGGAATCACTTGGGCCGTACGTGTCGTTCCCTTTGTGGTTGCACTCTGAACACCCCGAACATCATGGGTAAAGTCCGCATTCTTGCAGAATTCTGGTCATTCCTTCGGGTCCGGAAGAAATTCTGGCTCGCACCGATCGTTCTGGTCCTCCTCCTCCTGAGTCTGCTTATCGTGCTTACCCAGGGATCGGCGTTGGCACCGTTCATTTACGCCCTCTTCTGAGCCATCCTGCCCTGTTCTATCCCGGGGCCTTACGTAAGGGAGTCTGACAGCCTCGCTTCGAATCGAAGCCGGTACTCCCGGTACACGGAGTTGTAGTCCGCCTTGACCAATCGGAATCCCTGCTTGAGCGCCAAGGTGGTCATTCCCGGGTGGAGATTCGGAAAGGTGTCGAACGCGAACCGGCTGTAGCCTTTCGCGGCTACGCGCTCCATCATGTCTACCAACAGCGCGATGGCGATGCCTTTCCGGCGATGAAGCGACACCACGCCTCCCTTGGCGCTGTAAAACGTGAACCGGTTTTCCCGGTAGCCGATCTTGAACCCGGCGGGTTCGCCGTCCACGCGGGCCAGCAACATCATCAGGTCTTCCCTCTCGAAAGAATTGATGACACGTTCTTCGTGGAAGATGGCTCGGTTCATGACCCGAACGATGCCCAGTTGACGCTCATCCATTTCCTCAATGGTGAGCCCGGGAATGTCGGGCATGGCAAGGGTTCGAACCGGCGTGTAGTCAAACGATTCCATGCTGCATGTTACGGCAATTGTGTCCGTTCCGGAAGCCCTTGTTGTTGGCCTGCCTCCGGAAGTGCCGGTGGGCCTGCTTCTTCCACCAACGTGCCCGGCTCCAGCAGGGACGGTGGCACATCCTCCAGAAACCGGCTGGGGTTGGTAAAATACTGGCCGTCGAAGCGACGCGTTTGCACGGTCGGGTACGAGACATACAGATGCTCGGCCGCGCGTGTGACCGCCACGTAGAGAAGCCTCAATTCCTCATCCAGCGCCTCCGGATCGCCCACCGAGTAGGCCGACGGAAGCACGCCGTCCAGGGCATGGATCAGGAATACCGTGTGGAACTCGAGCCCCTTCGCTGAATGGATGGTCGACAACACCAGGGGCGCTTCGTCGTCTTCCTCGGGTTCGACATCGATGGCGGTCAGCTCGACCGGATCCAGGGCCAGGCTCGACAGCAGCATTTCCCGGGTGGTAAAACTGCTGGCAAGGGCGGCCAGTTGATCCAGATCCTGCTGCCGTTTCGGGTAGTCCTCATAGTAGACACGTTGCAGCACGGGCTCGTACCAGGTCAACACAGCTTCCAACTGCGTCGCGGGTGGGGCGTCCGCGGAGCGGACGCCCCGCAACATGCTGAACAGTTCGGTCAGCGCGGCGGCATAGCCGGGCGAAAACGGCCGGTTGTCTATTTCGAACGGGTCCGTATCCTCGGCCAGGATCCAGTCCAGGATACGGGCGGCTGTCTTGGGTCCGACGCCTTCGTTCAGTTGCAGGATCCGGTTCCAGGCAATGGCATCGCGCGGATTCTCGATGACCCTCAAGGCCGCCATGACGTCCTTGATGTGCGCCGCCTCGGACAATTTCATGCCGCCGTACTTCACGAACGGGATGCCGCGCCGGTTCAACTCCATTTCCAGATCATAGGAATTGAACCCGCTCCGGAAAAGAACGGCCTGGTCCTTCAGCGCAATGCCCTCTTCGCGCATTTCCAGCACCTGCTGGGCCACAAAGCGGCTTTCGAAGCGTGCATCAGGGGCCGGTATGAGCGCGGGCAGTTCCCCACCGGTCCTCTCGGTGAACAACGCCTTGTCGTACTTCCGCCGCGCGCGGGTCAGCAAGTGGTTCGCGAGGTCCAGGATGGGCTGCGTGGAGCGGTAATTGTGCTCCAACTTCAGGACTTGCGCACCCGGAAACCGCTCCGGAAAGCGGAGGATGTTCCGGAAGTCGGCCCCCCGGAACCGGTAAATGCTCTGGGCATCGTCCCCGACGGCCATCACGTTGCCATGCACGGATGCGAATGCTTCCACAAGTGCGGCCTGGGCGCGGTTCGTGTCCTGGTACTCGTCCACCAGGACGTACCGGCACCGGGACGCCACCGAATGCAGTACCGACGTGTTCTCGTGGAACAGCCTCAGGGTTTCGATGAGCAGGTCATCGTAATCCATAAGACCATGCTCGCGCTTGTAGGCCTGGAAGGACGCATACAATGACTCGATACCAGCCAGGTGGTCCATGAACTGGGGCCACGACTCCTCGATGAGACGGGGCAGCGACTCCCCGCGATTCCGGACCGCGGAAAACATGGTCTGCAGCGTCCGTTTGGTAGGAAACCGTTTCCCCTTCTCGCGTCCGGACAGGCGTCCCCTGAGAACATCAACCACATCGGCGGCATCCGACGCATCGAGGATGGTGAAATTGTTCGGGAAGCCGATGCGCGGCGCATGCTGCCGCAGCACGGACAGGCAGAACGCATGGAAGGTGCCGCCCCGCACGTTATTGCATCGACCATCCAGAAGGAACGATGCGCGGGACAACATCTCCCGGGCCGTCCGACGTGTAAACGTAAGCAGGACAATGTCTTCCGGTGGAACTCCGGTCTCTACCAGATAGGCCAGCCTGTACAGGAGCGTCCGGGTTTTTCCGGTTCCGGCGCCCGCGACGACCAATGCGGGACCGTTTCCCGACTGCACCGCAGCCAATTGCTGCGGGTTCAGTTCTCCGGCATAGTCAATCGTCAGGACCCGCGCGGGGGCTTCCGGATCGGCCTTGATGACAAAACGGCGGGCCATGGGAAATGGGGTCCTGAAGACGGTGGAACGGATGGGTGAACGAGGTTGGCCCTGATTGGTTTGGCAGGTCCGTTCTTCATAGATTGCTTGGCATAAAGAACGGGTTTCCATGGGCAAAATCATTGCAGTAGCAAACCAGAAAGGGGGCGTCGGTAAAACGACGACTTCGGTGAACGTGGCGGCATCCATTGCCGCCATGGAGCACCGTACGCTGCTCATCGATTTCGATCCGCAGGCCAACGGCACGTCCGGTTCGGGCGTGGACGTGAAGAGCGTGGAGGGATCGGCCTACGAAGTGCTCATTGGAGAGGCAACGGCCGAAGAGGTCATTGTCAAAACCGACATGGACTTCCTGGACCTGATTCCGAGCCACATCAACCTGGTGGGCGCCGAAATCGAAATGGTTGATGTCGTGGACAGGGAACGCATCCTGCGCAAGGCGCTGTCGGGTGTCCGGGACGTGTATGACTTCATCATCATCGACTGTCCACCGTCCCTGGGTCTCTTGACGCTCAACTCACTGACCGCTGCCGACTCGGTCATCATCCCGGTCCAGGCGGAATATTTTGCCCTGGAGGGTCTGGGACAATTGCTGAACACCATCAAACTGGTCCGGCAGCACCTGAACCCGGATCTGGAAATCGAGGGCGTCGTCCTGACCATGTTCGACTCCCGGCTTCGATTGGCGAACCAGGTGGCCGGTGAGGTGCGTCGTTACTTCGGTGAAAAGGTGTTTTCAACGATCGTGCAACGAAACGTCCGACTCTCCGAGGCTCCCAGCTTCGGTCGTCCGGTCATCCTGTACGATGCAGCCAGCACCGGATCCCGCAACTACATCGGGCTGGCCCGCGAAATCCTGGCCAACAACAAAGCGTATCTCCAACCTGCCGGTTAGAAGGCTGTTGAAAAACCCCAGCATACCCCTGTGCGACGGCGAAACGCCATCTACTGCGTTGTCCCTCCTTCGAATAGCGTTGCTATTCGGCGTCGGGACGCCTTGCATCTGGCATTCCGGCGCTCGCACCGGGGCACACTTCACTTCTTCAACAGCCTTCTAGCGCGTCATGGCGAAAAGAAAATCCGCACTGGGCAAAGGTCTGGGTGCGCTCCTTCCGGACAACGAGGAACGATCTGCCGATGGTGGGTCGGTGGCATCCACGCGGCTGTACAATTTTGAGGACCGCATCCGGTCGGCCGGGTCGGTCACGGATCTGGCCGTGGACCGCATAGTCCCGAACCCGTACCAACCGCGGGAGCACTTCGACGAAGCAGCCCTCGACGAACTCGCGCAATCCATCCGCCAGTTGGGCATCATCCAGCCGTTGACGGTGCGGAGCCTGGGTCCGAATCATTTCGAGCTCATCTCTGGCGAACGCCGTCTGAGGGCGGCCCGCCTGGCAGGTCTGGACCGCGTCCCGGCCTACATCCGCGAGGCCGATACGGAAGCCATGCTGGAAATGGCGATCGTTGAAAACGTGCAGCGTGAGCAGCTGAATCCCATCGAAATCAGCCTTGGCTACCGCAGGCTCATGGACGAATGTGATCTTACGCAGGAACAGGTCGCACTGAAGGTTGGCAAGAGCCGCCCGGCCGTGGCCAACTACCTGCGGCTGCTGAAACTGCCACCACTCATCCAGGCCGGACTGCGCGATGGTCACCTGACCACAGGACATGCCCGCGCGCTGCTCGCACTCGAATCAGATTCGCAACAGCAGGAAGTCCTGGATGCCATCATCCACAAAGGCCTTTCGGTGCGGGAAACGGAGCAGCTTGTCAAGAAGATGTCGGCGCCCGCCAAGCCGTCCAAGTCTTCCAGCAAGACCGAAAACGTGCTTCCCCAGAATGTCCGCCTGGAAATCGAGCGTATGACGGATCGGGTCCGATCCGCGTTGGGCACCAAGGTCGCCATCAAACCGTCGTCGGACGGCAAATCGGGCAAAATCGAGGTGGAATTCTATTCCGCCGATGACCTCGAGCGCCTCGTGGATCTACTCTCGGACGGATGACGAGCGGCCGGAAGCGCAGATTGATGCACTGTCTCGCGATGACAGTGTTCGTATGCGCCTGCATCTGGAGCCCGGTCCACGCCCAGGTTGTGGAGGGGATCGAGGTCCCACCAGCGACCACGGATGCCGATGAATGGTATACGTCCCGTACGCCGCGTGGCGCACTCTTGCGGGGTGCAGCCGCGCCCGGATGGGGCCAGATCTATAACCGCCAATACATCAAGCTCCCGTTCCTGTATGCGGCCATGGGTGGACTCATTTACTCCGCCATAACCAGCCAGCAGGACTACCGGTTGTATCGGGACGCATATCAATACAAAGCATTCCAGGAACTGGTCGATTCCGGCGAGCTGACAGAGAACCCCAGAATCGGCCTCAAGGGTGCTTATGACGAGATATCGGCCGAATTTGGCCCCGTTTCTTCCCGCCCCATCCAGACCCAGCGAAATAATTTTCGCAGGAGCCGTGACCTTTCGACGATTGGCGTCGGCTTACTGTATGGTCTGGCGATGCTGGACGCTTATGTAAGTGCGCACTTGCTCGATTTCGATATTGGAGAGGATCTGTCACTTCGTGTGACGCCGGGCCCGACCGGTATCGGAACGACACTCCGTGTCCCTTTGGGACACAAGGATCGGTGAGCGGTCTGCCCCTGGGCAGTCCGCAAAGCCCGGTTTGTAACCTCTTGCATGGCTGAACGTCCCAAGGCTACAAACATCAACCCGGAATCCGCTACCGGGTCCTGTACAGTTTTTCGGAGCACTGCGCATCATGCGAGAAGGTGACAGTACAATGGGTTCATTGAATGAGGTGGTCGACATCACAGCGACCGCCCGTACATCCGAGCCCAGCCTCTTCAAGAAATGTCACGCATTTTTTGAGCCCACCGGGTTGTATGCCCAGGTGAAAGCCGCGGATCTGTATCCGTATTTCCGGCCCATCGAGCGTAACGACGGTACGCGTGCCATCATGAATGGCAAAGAGGTCATCATGGCGGGCTCGAACAATTATCTGGGACTCCTGTCCGATGAGCGTGTTCGCGCGGCAGCCGAGCAGGCGATACACAAATACGGCACGGGCTGTACAGGGAGTCGTTTCCTGAATGGAACGCTTGACCTGCACATCCAGCTGGAAGAACGCCTGGCCCGTTTCATGGGTCGGGAGGCCTGCGTACTGTTCTCCACGGGGTACATGACAAATGAAGGCGTCATCCAGTCGCTGGCCGGCAAGGGCGATGTCATCTTTTCCGACAAGGACAACCACGCCTGTATCGTAGCTGGTACGAAGGTGGCCATGGCAGAAACGCAGCGTTTCCGGCACAACGACCTGAAGCAGTTGCGCATGCAGCTCGAGAAGGTTTCCATGGATCGCCCGGGCGCCGGTAAACTCATCGTTACCGACGGTGTGTTTTCCATGAGTGGCATCATGGCCCAGCTGTCTGATCTCGCGGATCTGGCAGAAGAATTCGGCGCCGTCCTCATGGCGGATGATGCCCACGCCGTGGGTGTCATCGGGCCTGGCGGCCGTGGCACGGCAGCCCATTTCGGACTCGGCGATCGGGTTCACCTGACCACCGGTACGTTCTCCAAGAGCTTTGCTTCGCTCGGCGGATTCTGCGTCGGTGATGCGGACGTCATCGAGTACATCCGCCACACCAGTTCTGCCCATATTTTTTCGGCCTCCATGCCGCCGTCCAACGTGGCAACGGTCATCAAATGCCTCGAAATCCTGGAAACGGAACCTGAACGCCTGGACCGTCTCTGGGAGATTTCCGACTACATGCGGGAAGGCTTCCGGAACGCCGGGTTCAATGTCTGGACCAGCCAGTCGCCCATCATTCCGGTTGTTGCGGGCAACATGCGCACCTGCTTCGAAATGTGGCGTGACCTGCTCGATGCCGGTGTCTTCGTGAACGCCGTTGTGCCGCCAGCCGTGCCGCAGGGGCAGTCGTTGCTGCGGACGTCGTATATGGCTACGCACACGAACGAGGACCTGGACTTCATCCTCGACGCATTCTACCGGATTGGCCGCAAACACGGCGTCATCTCGTCAAACGGAACGGCAGCCTGATGTCAGGATTTTCGGTCACACCGGTCCGCTCAGCCAGTGACCGGAGGGCGTTCATCCAGTTTCCGTACGACCTTTTCCGGGACTCACCCGTGTGGGTGCCTCCGCTCCGGATGGATGCTGCGAAACTCATCAACCCGAAAAAGAATCCGTTCTTTGAGCATGGGCGCATGGGCCTGTTCCTGGCCCGGTCCTCGGACGGGAAGGTTGTCGGACGCATTGCTGCCATTTACAATGGCATGCACCTGAAGAAGTACAATGACGGTGTCGGGTTCTTCGGTTTCTTCGATGTCGTGGACGACCGGCTCGTGGCCCACGCGCTGCTGGACGCCGCCATGGCCTGGTTGCGGGAGCAAGGACTCACGGGCGTCCGGGGGCCTGCCAACCCGTCCCTGAATGACACCGCAGGGCTGTTGGTCGACGGATTCGACCGGCAACCGTCCATTCTCATGCCGTACAACTTTTCCTACTACGTCGACCACGTGGAGTCGTACGGGTTTGAGCGGGCTATGACCATGTGGGCCTACTACTCCCACATCAAGTACATCAACGACGCCAAGCTTTTCCGGGGTTCCGAGCTCATCCTGAAGCGCTACCCGAGCCTGACGGTCCGTCGGCTGGACATAGATCGTTTTACGGACGAAGCCAAGCTCATCATGGACATCTACAACGATGCATGGTCCGACAATTGGGGCCACGTTCCCATGACCGACGCCGAATTCGCCCATTTGGCTGCCGACATGAAGCAGATCGTGGATCCGCGCCTGGTGGTGATTGTCGAAGACGATGGCGAGGCTGTGGCATTTGCCGCCTCCTTGCCTGACCTGAACTATGCGCTGAAAACCATAAAGAACGGTCGCCTCCTGCCATTCGGCCTTGCAAAGCTTCTCATGCTGGCTTCCAGCGGCGTAATTCGGGAAATCCGGATGCCTCTCATGGGCGTGAAACGTTCCCATCACGGACGCGGGCTCGATGCGCTGCTCATTTCCAAGACCATCGAGGCCGGTCATGAAATCGGCGTAACCGGCTGTGAAATGAGTTGGGTGCTTGATTCGAACCTCAGGTTGCGTCACGCCCTGGAAGCACTCAATTCAGTCATTGACAAAGAATACGCCATGTACGAGCGCTCATTGTCATGAAGGATGCACTGACCAGCGTTTCGTTCGTGTATTTCGACCTGGACGACACGCTGCTGGACCACCGTCAGGCTGAGCGCGCAGCATTGAGCGATCTCATTCGCGAGTTTCCGGATGCGTTCGGCGGGCAGGACGAAGAGCATATTCATGCTGTCTATCACGAAGTAAACGGCAGGGTCTGGGCCGAGTATGCTGACGGTACCCGATCCAAGGAAGGTGCCAAGTACGGGCGGTTCGAGTTGCTTCTCGGGCGTCTCCCAGGTGCCCTTCCGGATGCTGCCTCGCGCATGGGCGATGCGTACCTGGACCGATATGAACGCCACTGGACATTCATTGACGGGGCACTGGAAGCGTTCGAGACGACCGCATCGCACACACCGGTCGGCCTGCTCACGAATGGGTTTTCTGAGGTGCAACGGAAGAAGCTCGCCCGTTTTCCGGACCTGGAACGTGTTGCGCGGCATATCGTGATAAGCGAGGAAGTGGGTGTCCTGAAACCGGATCCGTTGCTGTTTGCACATGCCGCCGAACTGGCGGACACACCTCCCGGGAATATCCTGTACGTCGGCGACTCCGAGCGATCGGATGTGGACGGCGGTCTGGGAGCAGGCTGGCAGGTCGCGTGGTTCGGTGGCACCGATCACGCTTCCGACAGGGTGTGGTCGTTCCGGACGTGGAGAGAATTCGGGGACCGCTACTGACATATCCATGGATACAGTCGCGCCTGCCACAAACAAAAAAAGCCACCCGTTTCCAGGTGGCTTTCTTGCGGACCGCGATTCCTTTCGAAACACACGGCCCAAAGTTCTCCTGACGCGCGAACCTCTCCCAGGATGATCCGCGGCCGAAGCCGACAGTTCGTCCCGGTTAACGAGAGGTTCTCGTCTCATGGTGGATGGAAGCCGGACAAGCCGGGCTTCCGCAGTGCACTCGTGTACCGAAGTACGCGATGCATCTGCACTCCATCGTATGGGCATACGATAAAGGCATTCTCGCCGAACAGCTTCCCATCGGTTTCCATTCACTCCTTGCGGAATGTCAGGACCCCATCGGGACACCAGCAAGTCCGTTTCCTGCCCGCTCCGAAAAGCATTCAGGTCGATTCCTGCTCATTGCCTCGGATCCCCCACCAACTCCACCTGCATTGCTGCAGACTTCACTGTAGATGGGCTACCGGTGCGTTGCGGGTGTTTTGTTGTGCAGATCCGCCGGGACGTTATCATGCACTCACCTGCAACCTCTCCCACAAACCCGTTGCGTACGGCCGAAGCCGCCGTTCAACCGGCCGTGCCTGCACTTTCCTGCCCATCTTCACCTGCCGTCGGATTCCCCCTTGCGGGTTCATCGTCCATGCATCCAATAGACAGTAGTCGTGCTGCCCTCCTGGCTCCCACTCAATCGCCTTGTGAGCGTTTGCGTGATCGGCACCTGGAAGGGAGGTGGTTCGTTTCCGATCCGGAGATCGGTTCGAGAACTCTCATGCAGCCTAGAGACTCAGTCGCGTCAAGGAACGGTGCCGTCAGGCACTGGGACTATTATAGTCAACTTTTGAGTCAAGTCAACACAGGATCCCGCTGCAGTTTTCAACGAAGAGTTCACAACATTATGCACATGAGTGTGCATAAGTCAACGACTGCCAGACATGCGAAAAGCCCGGTCGTTGAACCGAGCTTTTCGCTGCCCATAGTCACTGCGCGACTGAGTTCTCCCCTGGGGGAGCGCTATACCAGGCGGCATGAGATGACCAAAAGGTACACTTCCACGCTACACGACGCAAGTACAATAACGGTCAAACCTCCGTTTTTCCTGACGTTACGGCCCTGAGTACCCGGTTTCGCCCTTCGCGCACTCAATTTATTCTCAGGCAATAACGGCTAAAAGCCTACTTGCCTCAGGAAGATCGACAAAGCCGACGGCTCCAGCAGAAGCGTCGCCAACAATCCTCCGATGGCCCCGCCAAGGTGTGCCTCATGGGCAATACCACCCATGGCTTTGGGATCCCGCTTGCGCATGGCAATCACACTGAATACCAGGAATCCGACGGCAAACAGCCATGCCGGCATCCAGATGGCGAAGAACAACCCGATCCGGTCGAACGGTCTGAACAGGCAATACGACAACAGGACTCCGGAAATCGCACCCGACGCACCGACCGCTGCATAGGACGCGGCCTTCCGCTGCCACCACAGCGTGAACCCGTGGGCCACCAGTTCGGAGACGAAATAGACCAGCAGAAATGCCCCGGAGCCCAGCATCCGCTCCAGCGAAGGTCCGAAAAAGAACAGCGTCAGCATGTTGAAGGCGAGATGCCCCGGCCCTCCATGAATGAATCCCGCCGTCAGGAGACGATAATACTCACCGTCGCGCCGGATCCGGTCGGGCCGGAAGGACAGCTTGTCTATCAGTGACCGGTCGAAGTACAGCGCGTACCCGCTGACCAGGACGGTGATGAGGATGATGAAAAGGGTGAACGGGGTTTCCGTGAACATGAGGCGATCTGGTATGGGAAACAGCATGTACGACAGGCGGCGCTCCTTGATTCTGCGCATTCGCCGGCGGCAGCGCGGACCGTACATCCCGCACGAACCGTGTCCATCGCATTCGGAGCGCCGCCGGCTTCAGCCCCGTTTTCCGGGACAGCTCGTCGTAGGATGTCACCGGAGACAGGCATCGTCCCGAAATCACGGCTTGCGTGGTGGTATCGGCGTTTCGGAGAAGATGGCGTGCCACTTCCAGGGCCTCATGCTCCCGGTCGGTCCACTCCGGGCCACTCCACGCCTGGCCCTCTGCTGGTCCGGGCACGTCCACATCCTCGGAAAGCCCGGTATGTCGCTCCATGGCAATGCGGCGATCATGTATGGTCCGTTGCACCAGATTCCTGGCCACGCGTCGGACATACCGGTCCGGGTGTTCGATGGAGTCCATCCGCGGCGCCAACCGGAGTAGGATTTCCGCGGACAGATCATCCACATCGTCCGGTGACAGGAGTTGTTCATTCCGGACGCATGCAGCAATGTACCGTCGCGCATTGCGCCAGACTGGTGTGAGGGGGTCGTCATTCATGCCGCCAATGGACCCCGCATGACGTGGAACGTAACGGCTCCAGGAAGCATGAATACGCCATGTACCCGACGGAGCGCATTGCCAGGCCGCGTCGCGGCGCGTACAATGTTTGAAGGACTGGTCCACTGAAGCCATGGAGGAACCCGCATGAACATCCTTTTCGCCACTGATCTGAAAGAGCCCCGTGACGTCACGAATCATATCCAGCATCTTGCCAAGGCACTGAATGCGGAGCTGTCGATTCTTCATGTACACGTGCCCACTCCCACTACCCCGCTCGGCGTGGACCCGTTGAGCGGTTTCGGAGAAGTCTCCTATGCGCTGTACGACCCAGCCGTGGAAAACAGCATTGTAGAGGCCGAAAAAAGTGACTTCGATGCCTTCGTCCTGGAGCGGTTTACCATGCCCGTTCGGCCGGCACTGCACAACGGAGATCCGGCACGGGTCATCCTGGACGATGCCGAGCGCCTGGATGTCGACATGATTGTGCTATGCAAGCGCCACCATTCGGCGCTGGAGCGCATGCTGCTCGGCAGTGTCGCGCACACGGTTGCGCATGAGAGCAAACGCCCCATACTGCTCCTTCCCGCCTGATCCAGGGCGTGTCAACAGCCTTTTAGCCCGGGAGGCTGTCCACCACCCTTCGGAAGCGTGCAATACCGTTGTCCAGGAAGGCTGCGAACTCTTCGACATTCATCATTCCGAACGATCGCTGGATGAGCGTTTCTCCGTCCGGCGCGACGACGGCATAGGTTGGCAGTGCGACAATGCCTGTCAACCGTAGTTGGTACCGGTGGAATTCATCGCCGCGTTCCGGCCCATCCGTGTACAGTTTCAGTCTCACGAAGTCCCGTTCCAGACGTTCGGCCACCGATGGCCGGGGAAAGACGTTGGCTTCCATGGCACGGCAGTTCGTGCACGTATAGCCGGTGAAGTCGACCAGGATGGGCACGCCCCGCCGGGTCGCCTCTGCAACAGCACCCTCTATGTCATCGACGTGCCACCCGTCGTCCGCTCCAGGCACGGCCTCACCGGCAGGGCCACCCAACGCATTGAACAACCCGACATCCGTGGACTGTCGCGGCGGCAGGTAGGCATCCAGGGCATTCAATGGCGCACCGAACAGCCCGGGGACCATGTACAGGGCCACCATGAAGAACATGATTCCGGCCATCAACCGGCCGGCACCGACCGACTCGCGCGGAGCCTCATGCTCCAGTCGCAGTGTACCAATGAGGTACATGCCCGCCAGCAGGAAGACAACCACGATGAACGCGATGCCCAGCGGCCGGCTCAACACGCCCCAGCCAAAAACGAGGTCGGCGTTGGAAAGGAATTTGACCGCAGCGGCCAGTTCCACGAAGCCGAGTACGACCTTGACGGACTGCATCCAGGATCCTGACTTCGGCAGGCGTTGCAATGCATTCGGAAACAGCGCAAACAACACGAACGGAAACGCAAATGTGGCCGAATAGACCACCATGCCTGCTATCGGAAAGAGCCATGACCCGCCGGCTGCTGCAGCCAGCAGACCCGCTACGAAGGGTGCCGTGCAGGAAAAGGAAACAAGCGTCAGGGTCAGCCCCATGAATACGACCCCGCCTGTTCCGCCGGTTCGCTCTCCCAGCGCGTTCGCCTTGTTGACGAATGCCGATGGAAGACGCAACTCGAACAACCCCAGCAGGGACAGCGCGAAGGCCACCAGCACGCCTGCAATGAACAGGTTCACCCAGGGATTCGATGCGATGGTTTGCGCCCCGGCAGCGCCGAAAACGGCCGCCACAATGACACCGATGATCGTAAACGTACCGATGATGGCGAGTCCATAGGCCCCTGCAAGCCGGACGGACGTTGCCCGATTATCCGCATGCTTCGTGAAATACGAAACCGTCAGGGGAATCATGGGAAAGACGCACGGCGTCAGAAGCGATACGAGACCCGCTCCGACGGCCAGCAGCAGAAACGCGAACAACCCGTCGGTCGAACCGTCACGGTAGGGCTCACCATCGCCGAACGAGCCTGCAGGCTCCGCCGCCGTAACGGCTGCAAGGTCAGCCACCGTCGCCCCGCGCGCGGCTTCGGCATCCGACAAGGTCAATGATACAGGCACAGTGGCCGTCTCGGGGCGCAGACACACACCGTACTCGTCGGAGCAGATCTGATACCGGACGTGCGCATCGAAACCCAGCGTCCCGCCCGCCGATGCCACGCCTGACCCATCCATCAGTGAATCCACGTCCACAATCGCCGAGAAGGACGCCTCTTCATGGAACCACGTCAGCGTCAGATCGAAATTGACATCATACCCTTCCTCGGGCGGTGACTGGCCGAACCGGTCGCGCATGGAAAGGCCTGCCGGCATCCTTGGAGCGGAAATGGATACGCCGTACGGCCGCGCTCCCGTGCTCCGGTCCGGCATGTTCTGGTCCAGGGCATACATCTTCCAATTACCAGGCCCCTCAATCCGGGCATTGAACCGAACGATGGTGGCACGCCCCGGCGATACGGATTCAGGAACGGCTTGGGCCGTCCAACTCACATAATCGGTAGGCAGTCCAATGGAGGGGCCTCCACCCAACTCAATGCCTTGCGCACGCGAGGTCGGGACGGCCGCCAAGGCTCCGACAGCAACGATGCCGACGAGCACGGCAGACAGGATGTGGTATGGAATTCGATTCAACATGCGTCCGAAGTACCCGGAAAAAGGCTCCAGGTTCTATACCGTGGGATGAGCGGCAGATTCAAGGCTCAGCGTCAACAAAGAGGCACGACGACAAAAAATGGGGGGCGGCGCGCAGCGCCGCCCCCCATAAGAGCCGTTGGTTGACCGAAGTGTTACGGGTCAGACCGCAACTTCCGGCTCAACACGCACCTTCACTTCAGCCGTCACTTCAGGGTGCAGCTTGATGTTGGCACTGTAGACGCCCAGGACCTTGATATCGTCCGTGAGCTCGATGTCGCGGCGATCGACCGTGACACCCTGGGCAGCAAGGCCGTCCGCGATGTTGTTGGTCGTGATGCTTCCGAAGATCCGGCTTTCCTCGCCGACCTTCGCAAACACGATGACTTCCATCTTCGCCAGTTCCTTTGCGAGGTTCTGGGCATCGTCCTTCTTCTTGCTGAGCTTGCGCGCCTGCTGGCGACGCTCTTCGGTTACCGCCTTGACAACCGAGGGGGTTGCCTGACGGGCCAGCCCGCGGGGAATCAGGTAGTTGCGTCCGTAACCGGGCTTGACAGCGACAATTTCGCCGGATCCGCCCAGGTTTTCGACGTCTTCCAATAGAATAACTTGCATGGCCATACCTCTGACTTACTTGAGCGAATCCGCAACGAATGGCATGAGCGCCAAGTGACGGGCGCGCTTGACGGCACGGGTCAGCTGACGCTGGAACTTGGCCGATGCATTCGTGATGCGGCGGGGCAGAATTTTGCCCTGCTCGTTGAGATAACGCTTGAGGAGCTCGACGTCCTTGTAATCGACGTATTCCGGCTCGTGGAAATTCGACGGTGTTGACATGTGTAAAACCGAATAATGCTGTTGGTGACCCGTTACTCTGCCGGTGTGGCGGCCGCTTCAGTGGCCTTTTTTGCTTTCGATGCCTCGTAATGGCGGAGCATCTTGGCATCCAGACGGAGCGTCAGGTAGCGGAGAATGTTGTCGTCGATCTCAAGCGCGCGTTCCATGCGCTGGATAAGCGGACCCGTGCTGCGAAAGTGCATGTTCACGTAGTAGCCGTTGCGCTTCTTCTGGATCGGGTAGGCAAGCCTGCGGCTGCCCCACTCCTCCACTTCCAGAATCTCACCGCCAGCGGAGGCGATGTACTCTGTCACACGGGAGACCAGTTCCTTGACTTGTTCGTCACTGATCACGGAATTGACGATATACGTCAACTCATAGGTATTCTTCGTAGCCATGAAATCCCTTTGGATGGTTGATAGGCTGTGCCCCCGACGTACAGAAGGGAGCAGGGATGATGTACAGAACAGCAAAATACGACTGAAATCGTCGAATACCACACCTTAACCCAAATTGCACGCAGCGTGCACCCCGGACAGGGGTCGGTTCATCAGAGTGTGGACAGACGGTCGGCGTGCTCGGCCGAGCGCAGGGCACGGATGATTTCACCCAGCTCCCCTCCCATGATGCGCTCCAGGGCGTGATTCTTGTCGTCGCCTTCAAGTCGGTGGTCGGTAACACGACCTTGCGGCCAATTGTACGTACGGATCTTTGCAGAGCGGTCGCCCGTGCTCACCATGCTTCGCCTCGCTTCGGAGCGCTCTGCATTCCGTTTCTCCAACTCAAGGTCATACAGGCGTGATCGGAGCACCCGCATGGCCTTGTCCTTGTTCTTGTGCTGGCTCTTCTCGTCCTGACACGTCACCACCAGGCCGGTCGCAATATGCGTAAGCCGGACGGCCGAGTCGGTCGTGTTCACACTCTGGCCACCTGGACCACTGGAGCGGTAAACATCGACCTTGATGTCGTTCGGATGAATGTCGACATCGACCTCCTCTGCTTCGGGCAACACGGCGACTGTTGCTGCTGAGGTATGGATACGCCCGCTTGATTCCGTAGCCGGAACGCGTTGTACGCGGTGCACACCACTCTCGTATTTCATGGTCCCGAAGGCGTCGGCACCGGAGAGGGAGAAGATGATTTCCTTGTATCCGCCCTGCGTGCCTTCCGACGCATCGATCAGTTCCATACCCCACCCATTCGATTCGGCGAAACGGGAATACAGCTTGTACAGGTCACCTGCGAACAAGGCGGCTTCGTCGCCCCCGGTACCGGCACGGATTTCGACGATGGCATCCTTCGTGTCTTCGGGGTCCTTGGGAATGAGCATGATTTTCAGCTCTTCCTCCACCTTCGGCAAGCGCTTTTCCAATGCCTGGAATTCCGATCGCGCCATCTTTTCCAGCTCGCCGCCTTCCCCGAGCTCCAGGAGTTCCTCGAGATCCGTCATCTCTTGCAGCATGTCCTGGTACGTTTTAACCAACGCAACCACGCCCTGCAGGGAGGAATGCTCACGCCCCAGGACCGCCATCTTCTTGGGATCGGTCGCCACGTCGGGCTCGGACATCTGAGCCGTTACGTCATCAAATCGCCTGGTAATACCGTCCAGGAGTTCTTGCTTGATCATGGGGTGGGAGTGGGTCGATACAGGCGGCGATGTACGCAGGGATGGGGCAATGGTTCAGTCAGACGCCGTTCGCAGTGCCTGGTCGCAATGTGGGATCGCAAAGTGAGATCCGAATGTGAGACTCAACACGATCCCGGGAGGCTCCAACACGGTATTTCAGGTCATTTTCCACGAAATCAAGCGATTGGCACACTTTGTGCAGATGCCTTGTCCGAACTGACTGCCGCATATCTGCTTCCTATCCGCCTTCCATGCTCGCATCCCCCTATCACCAAATTACGGCATCGCACTCTGTCCGAGGAATCGTCCTGTGGTTCCTCATGTGCATGACGGTCTTCTATGTCCTGAACGGACTGGCCACCAGGCCGCTGGGCATCGACGTGGAATCGTACCGGAAGGATGGCATGTCGGACGAACAGGTCCTTTCCATGGCACTGCAGGACGCCGTAACAGACAAGGACAATTTCTGGTGGATCAATGACCGTGAGGCCTATCTCATATTCGATTCCAAGCGGGAATACCGGATAAGCCCCATGACCTACGCTGCTTTCGACATCGAAATCACGTTCGACTCGGCCCAAAAGCCCATCGGCGTCTTTGAGCCAAGGCAGAAAGTGGCTGGCATGCGCCCCTGAAGGCAATCCCGGACTATTCGACGGTCACGCTCTTGGCCAGATTCCTCGGCTGATCCACGTCGCATCCGCGCATGACGGCAATGTGATAGGACAGCAACTGCAGCGGAATGACGGTCAACAACGGACTCAGGAACTCCTCTGTTCGTGGAATGCGGATGACGTGCTCGCAGAGATTGTCCAGATCGTGGTTGTCTTCATGGGTGATGGCAATCACGGAACCGCTTCGCGCCACCACTTCCTCAATGTTCGACACAACCTTGTCGTAGGTACTGTCCTTGAGCGCGACGAACACGACCGGCATGAACCGGTCAATGAGCGCGATGGGGCCATGCTTCATTTCCGCCGCAGGATACCCCTCGGCGTGGATGTAGGAAATTTCCTTCAGCTTCAGCGCGCCCTCGAGCGCCACCGGGAAGTTGTAGCCCCTTCCCAGGTACAGGAAGTTGTTCGCATACCGGTGCAGGCGGGCGATATCCTTGATTTCGTCGTCCATCTCCAACACCTTGGCGATCTTGCCCGGCAAGGCGTGCAATTCCTGCAGGTAGGATGCAAATTCGGCCGATGACAACGTTCTGTCCTTCGCCAGCGCCAACGCGATCATGGTCAATACCGTGACCTGGGCGGTGAACGCCTTGGTGGATGCCACGCCTATTTCAGGTCCGGCATGGAGGTACACCCCGGCGTCTGTTTCCCGGGCAATCGTGGACCCGACCGTATTGCAAATCCCGTAAACGGGCACGTTCTGCGACTGGGCCTCCCGCACGGCGGCCAAGGTGTCGGCGGTTTCCCCCGACTGCGAAATCACCAGTACGGTGTCGTCCGGATGCAGGATGGGGTTGCGGTACCGGAATTCACTGGCGTACTCCACCTCAACCGGGATGCGTGCCAATCCTTCAATCAGGTACTCCCCGACCAGCGCGGCATGCCAGGAGGTGCCACAGGCTGCGATGATGATGCGACGCGACGCCCGCAGGCGGTCCATATGATCCAGGAGACCGCCGAGTATGACATCGGTCCCCACGCGGCCGCGCATGCAGTCCTCAACGGACGTGGGCTGCTCGAAAATCTCTTTCAGCATGAAATGCGGATAACCGCCCTTCTCGATCTTCTCGAGATCCCACTCCAGCTCGTGGATTTCCTTTTTCAGGGCCACATTGTGGATGGTCCGCGCCTCGAATCCGTTGCGCCTGATGACCACCAACTCACCGTCATTCAAATACACGACGGACCGGGTGTACTCCACAATCGGGGCAGCGTCCGACCCGAGGAAATACTCATCCTCACCCACGCCCACGATGAGCGGGCTGCCGTTCCGGGCGGCAATGAGCATGTCGGGGTCGCGCGACGATACAAGGGCAATCCCGTACGTCCCGACGACCTGCGTCAGAGCCTGACGCAATGCTTCGTCGAGCGACAGCGATGTCTGCTTTTCTACATCTTCGACGAGACGGACCAGGACTTCCGTGTCCGTCTGACTGTGGAATTTGTACCCTTTGGCCGTCAGCGATGTGCGCAGGGCAGCGTAGTTCTCGATGATTCCGTTGTGGACGAGCGCAAACGTACCATCGGTCGACAGATGCGGATGGGCATTTTCATCGCTCGGAAAACCGTGCGTCGCCCACCGCGTGTGACCAATGCCGAGTACTCCCGGCATGGACATGCCGACGGACTGTTCAAGCACCGCCACCTTGCCCAACTTCTTCCGGACCTCCAGGTCGCCGTTCACAATGGCGACGCCCGCCGAGTCATACCCGCGGTACTCGAGCCGTTTGAGGCCCTTTACAAGGACGTCTGCAGCTTGACGGTGACCGATGTAACCTACAATTCCACACATAAATTCAAAGGGGTGATACGGACCATTCGTCCTGACGCGCAGCCCAGCCTGCGGAATACAAAATATACGGCACTACGCAACGTCTCTTTCGACTGCCTGGGCGACTGCGCGAATACGCGCCATCAAATCATCGAATTGGTCAAAATAGAGCGATTGGGGGCCATCGGAGTAGGCTCTGTCCGGGTCCGGATGCGCCTCAATCATGAGCCCGTCCGCACCGGCAGCGACAGCCGCCAGGGCCATGGGAGCCACCTTGTTACGGATACCGATCCCGTGACTGGGATCGACGATCACCGGCAGGTGACTTCGGGCTTTCACCACGGGCACTGCCGAAAGGTCCAACGTGTTCCGCGTAGCCGTTTCGAAGGTGCGGATGCCCCGTTCGCACAGAATCACGTTCGGGTTGTCCTCGGACAGAATGTATTCAGCACTCATGAGCCACTCCTCAATGGTAGCGGACAATCCACGCTTCAGGAGCACCGCCTTTCCGCTCTGTCCAACGCTGCGCAACAGCGGGAAATTCTGCATGTTTCGTGCTCCGATCTGGAGGAGATCCGCGTATCGGGCCACAATCTCGACCTGGGCCGGCTCCATGACCTCCGTCACGACCTTCAGCCCGTATGCGTCTGCCGCGTCGCGCATCCAACGGAGGCCCGGCTCTCCGTGTCCCTGGAAGGAATACGGCGATGAACGTGGCTTGAACGCCCCTCCCCTCAGCATCCGGGCTCCTGATTTCGAAACGCGCTCTGCAGAGGCGTGGATCTGTTCCTCGCTCTCCACACTGCATGGCCCCGCCATGACCACGATACCCGATTCGCCCACGCGGCACCCCGAGACATCCACGACGGAGTTGCCGGCGTGCCAGGCCCGGCTGGCGAACTTGTACGGTTCAGTAACACGATGTACTTCGTGGACGCCATCCAACAACAAGATGTGACGCCGATCGAAGTCGGGCTTCACCCCGATGGCACCCAGAACGGTCTGTTGACTTCCACTCGATCGATGCACGTCGAACCCGTGATCATTGAGGCGCTCTATGACGGCCTCGATCTGTGCCTCGTCAGCGCCCGGATGCATGACTACAACCATGTTCAGGCCTCCATCTGGACGAGGTGATAATTGCGCTTGCCCTTGCGCAGAACCAGCAACTGACGTTCAATGAGGTCGGCAAGGCGGACGCGGTGATTCTCGTCCTCGATCCGTTCGTTGTTCACGAACACCCCCCCGGAACGCACCAGCCGTCGGGCTTCTCCCTTCGATGCCGTAAGTCCGGTGTCTGCGCACAGGTCCAGCACACCCAGGCCGTCCTCCTCGAACGCGGCCGGCGTTACCGTGGTCGACGGGACGTCATCAAAAATGTCGACCAGATCTTTTACGCGCAGGTTCTCAAAACTGCCACCGAACAGCACACGCGATGCCGTTTCAGCATTTGCCAGCGCGTCAGCGCCATGCACCAGCTCGGTCACTTGCTGAGCCAGGACCCGATGGGCTTCCCGTCGTCCCGGATCCGCCTCATGAGCCTCTTCCAGTGCGGCAATTTCTGTCTGGGTCATCCACGTGAAGTACTTCAGGTACGGAATGACATCCCGGTCGTCCGTATTCAGCCAGAACTGATAGAACCGGTACGGCGATGTACGCTCCGGATCCAGCCACACCGTCCCCGACTCCGTCTTGCCGAATTTGGTACCGGCCGCATTTGTAACCAGCGGAAACACCATGCCATGGCCGCGCTTGCCACGGGCCCGTCGAATGAGGTCGGTCCCGGCGATGATGTTGCCCCACTGGTCCGACCCACCCATCTGGATGGAGCAGTCGTGGCGGTCATTCAGCTCCAGGAAATCGTAGGCCTGAAGCATCATGTAGGTGAACTCGGTATACGAAATGCCGTCTTCGGACTCGATACGTCGCTTGACGGAGTCCTTGGCCAGCATGTAGTTGACCGTGAAGTACTTCCCTACGTCGCGGAGGAAGTCAATGAGCCCGAGCTTGCCGAGCCAGTCCAGGTTGTTCACCATCAGCGCCGGGTTGGTCGCCGCATGGAAGTCCAGGAATGGCTCCAGCTGACTGCGGATGCCTTCCAGGTTGGCGTTCACCTGCTCGGCAGACAGCAATTGCCGCTCCGCCGTCTTTCCACTCGGATCGCCAATGAGACCGGTCCCGCCACCCACCAACGCAATGGCCGTATGGCCGGCGCGCTGGAGCCGGGCCAGGCACATGATGGGCAGCAACGAGCCAACATGCAGGCTGGAGGCCGTCGGGTCGAAGCCGATATAAGCGGACTGGGGACCCGAGGCCAGTAAATCCTTCAGCTCAGGCGTGCAGTCATAGATAAGACCGCGCCACTCCAGCTCGTCGTAAATGAGGGTGTCGTTCGACATCAATGAATCAGCTTGTAATCAGTGTGAATAACGTTCCAGCGTAAATTTCTCTCCCAGGTACCGGCGCCGAACCTCTGGATCCGACGCGAGTGCCTCGGCCGTACCCTGTTTCAGGATTTTGCCTTCATACAGCAGGTACGCCCGATCGGTTATGGCCAGCGTCTCGTGAACGTTGTGGTCGGTGATGAGGACGCCGATTCCGCGCGCCTTCAGCCCGGCCACGATCGCCTGAATGTCTTCGACGGCAATAGGGTCCACGCCGGCAAATGGTTCATCGAGCAGGAAGAACTTCGGGCGCGTGGCCAGTGCGCGGGCAATCTCTGTCCGCCGGCGCTCTCCACCCGAAAGCACATACCCCTTCGATCGCCGGACCTTCTCGAGCCCGAACTCCTGTATGAGCTCCTCGACCCGGTCGGTTCGCTCCGCGCGCGAGAGGGACTGGTACTCCAGAACGGCTTCCAGATTCTGCTCCACGGTCAGGTGTGAGAAGATGGAGGCCTCCTGCGCCAGGTACCCGATGCCGAGGCGGGCACGCTCGTACATGGGCAGTCGCGTAATGGAGACGTCACCCAGGTACACATCGCCGCCATCCGGCTTCACAAGTCCCACAATCATGTAGAACGTGGTCGTCTTTCCGGCACCGTTCGGTCCCAGTAGCCCGACGATCTCGCCCGGCCGGACCTCCAGTTCGACGGCCTTTACAACCGACCGTTTGCGGTACCGCTTCAGAAGCCCCGTGGCGCGAAGCGACATGCCCGGCGCAGACGGAACGAATTCAGCGGCGACCTGACGGGGACGGACGGCACTGGACACCTGTTCCAGTTGGGCTACGAAGGAATCGGCCTGCTCTGCCTCCCGCTCGGAGAGGGGCAACGCCGGACTGTTCGGAATCATCCGGTACGCCCGACGCCACGCGAGGACAGCCTCGTCCTCCCGCTGGCAGGCTTCGTAGGCCTGCGCCAACAGAACGTGGGCCAGTACGTACGTCGGTACGTGATCGACGACCTGCTCCAACAGGTGGATCGCATCTTCCGGCTGACCATCCTTGAAATGACCAATGGCCTGTTCAATCTCTGCTAGTGCCATGAGGTACTGTCCTGGTCTGTGGATGCCTGGCGCCGGATCCTGTCGGCGGCGAGGCCGGCGGACCGATCACGGACACGGTCTCGGTCCGGACGGCGTTCGGGTGTCCAAATATAGTCCCTCAGATTGGAAAGCCGGCCGAACAGGTTCTGTGTGTATTCCGTGCCGGATGTCTGGCCCAGATACGTGACGCGACTGACGTCCGGGCCGTTGAATGCCAGGCGAACGGCATCGGAGGTCACTTTGAACGCAATGGTCCGTTCGTCTTCCTCCTGGAAAACGTACAGAAGGGTTTCCGCGTTCGGGGACAACATCATGCTGCGTAACGAGTCCCGGACCACGAGCGCCTCCAGGCCGCGGGCTCTCATCTGATTTATGCGCCCGGTGGCAGAGTCCTGCCGCGCGACAAAAACACCGCCGTCGGCATGCATGGAATCCACGCCGGCGTCCAATTGCTGCAGACGGAGACTGTCGGCTGCCAACTGGGTGGTGCCAAGCCATGCGGCCACCGATCCGAACATGCGGCTCTCCGAGATTCCTGATTCCGATGAGGTGTATTCCCGGACCTCCAGCGAGTCACCGCGCAGCGCGCTGCTACCCTTGATGACCACCACGGAATCCTGCGCTACGAGACGCGCCCCCTGGACGAGTGCGCGCTGCGCGGTGACCATGAGTGTATCGGACGACGCGGCATCGAACCGCGCCATCAATACGTTACCAGCGACCCGCGATGAATCGGCCCGCTCGGCCCGGTACATCCAGTCGCTGAACATGTGGGCGGATTCCGTGCCCGTCGAGTCCCGCGAAACGGCCGCAACACGCCCCACAGCCCAGGCTTCATCCGTCGGTCGCAGAAATGACACGGAATCCGCCCACACGGAACTGTCGTCCCGCTCCATACGGACCAGGAATGCAAAGTCGGCTCGTTCCAAGGTCGAATCATAACGCCCGCGTCCGGCTGTCAGCACGGTCAGGCTGTCCTGGAATCGCACCCCTTCCTCAAACACGGTCACCTTGTTGGCCGCATCATATGTAGCGCTCGGCGCCGACAGTACGACGGTGCCATCGGTCAGGAATACGCTGCCCGTGGCCACTCCGATCTTGGTGTCCTTGTGATAGCGGATGCGTTCGGCACGAACCGTGTCCTGCTCCTGCACGATCACGACGTTTCCCCAGAATTGCACGTAGCCGTTCCCTTCATCCCGAGCCCTGTCGGACGTGAGACGTGTCTCACCCTGGGTCAGGCGCGCTTGAATCATCATGGAGACCTCCCGGCCCGCCGTGCGCTGGAAGGAGACGGAATCGGCCTCCAGGTACACATCCTCGCTCGTCGCTGTTTGGGCCTGTACGGTTGCACCCGTCCACAGGACGCCCAGCAATATGAGCGCACTCGTGAAGCGGCCACTCATTCCGCGTCCTCCTCGTCGGGCGAAACAACCCCGCGGACACGCGTCAGTGACAAATCGTTCAGGTTTTCGTCGGCATCCAACCCCCAACCACTCATGATCCTGGATGGCGTCGTAATGGTGGCAAATCCAGGCGTTGTGACCCGTTCGGTCTCTTCCGACCACGCCAGGTGTTCACTTTCCAGATGCCTGTCACCCCGGGAATCGACCACCACCTCACCACGCGCAGTGAACCGGCGTTCCGATTCAAAATAGATGACCTCGTTGGCCTGGATGGTCGCGTTCAGCCCCCCCTGATCATCGAACAGCTCCACACGGACCCGTTCGCTCTGGTTGTCCAGCGCTGTGAGATGCATGTATACGCTGTCGGCCGCGTCGTAGCGGGCCATGTATCCAGCCGTGATGGTCATGCGGGGTTGCCCGTTCTCCGTCACGCGCAGGACCGGCGACCAGGACTCCTGGTCGGGCACGTCCTGGGCCAATACACTCTCCACGGTCACTTCGGACTCATGCAGCCTGCAACCCTGCACCATGGCGGTGACGGACAGGAGGATGAGTATGGACACGGTGGAACGCATGGTGGCGGATTTCAATCTGATCCACCATACGCCGCTTCGACGCGCACGGTCCCACCCGGCTCAACGACACGGAATGCACTGCACGCCCGCGCGCCGGCCATTTCAAGGAACGATGCAAACTCCTCGCAACATGCCCGGACCGTGTCGGACGCTCCGGGCTCGTTCAATCCGTACACCAGCACCAGGACTTCAGCCGTGTCCTTGGTCGTCTTCGTATCCATACTGTCCTTCACCGCATTCACCACGGGCCGGTCGTCGGCGCACCCGACAATCAGATCCTTCAACTGAATCTCCTGACCTGCGGAATTGAATACGTAGGATTCGTCTTCACGGCCGAGCCGCACGGAAAACCGCCGGGTGCCAGCCCGACCCACATCAAGAATGGAGATGGGCACGAGCCAGGCCAGGCTGGCCGTATTGCAGGCATCGACCAACGTATTGATCCGAGGGAACGTGCCCTCTGCGGCTGCCCGCACCAGGTACTCGCTGGCTGGCTTGGCCCTACCTGTCGGCTTGTACGACCCGTTCCGGAATACATCCCGGATCCGTGCCCGCCGTGCATCCTCATCGGCGTCGAGTCCTTTTGCCCGCTGCTCCAGCAGCGTCCCAAGACGCGTTTCAAGGGGTGCCACATGGGCCAACGGATCCAACCCTGCCGCATGGATGACGCCCAGAAGCAGCTTTTCGGGGCCTTTGTGTTCAATTTCGATCATTCCTGTACCGTCGTAGTATATTCCATTGCACCTGCGGAATGAGGCTCGGTTTCCGGCTTTAGTTCATGGCGACTCCGCCGATAACCTGCCTACGAAGATCGACCACATTCTGCACCCTCACGGCCATGCAAGCAACAACAATGAGCTTCTTCATCGAACCGGTTACGCACGACACCGTCGTTATCAGGATCGGTAAGGCCCTCGACTTCCGCAACGCCGCCGACTTCAAGGCAGCTGCGCAGGAGCAGGTTCGTTCGGGCGTCCGGAATTTCATTCTGGACTTCACCGACACCGGCATTCTCGACTCCACAGGTCTCGGATCCGTTTTCAGCCTCTATCGCCAGGTCTCTCCCATGAGTGGCCAGGTGGTATTCGCTTCGGTTTCCAGGCCTGTCCAGGTGGTGGTACAGCTGACGCGCACCTACAAGGTGTTCCGCCAGTTCCCATCCGTGGACGCGGCACGGGAAGCAATCCGCTGATTCTGTACCACCCTCACGCGCAATCCCTACTGGACATGGAAGTCACACGACAGAACTTCCGCAGGCTGGACGCCATCATCGATGAGCTCCATGCGCTGTTTGATGATTGGGAGTCAGAAGGAGAGTTACTCTCCCATCTGGATTCCGACACCATCCAGCTCATGAAGCTTGCGCTGCATGAGTGGGTAGCCAACATCGTCCAGCACGCCGACTTCGGGGATCGAAACCCGGAAATTGAGCTGCAGGTGATACCGAACGGACGACGTGTCCGTTGCGTGATTGAAGACAATTCACTCGGATTCCCGCTCCTTGAAGAGCTGGAAGTCCGTGCAGAGGCCCTGGAACCGTTCCCGGAACGAGGAATGGGGCTTCTCATGCTCGACGCTGCAACAGAGTATTTCAGATACTCCCGTCTGGATGACGGACGACAGAAATTGGAGTTCACCGTATCAGGAGAGAAGGATCCATGGCTGAACATTCCATTCTAGTCGTAGAAGACGAGCACACGCTGCGTCGCTTGCTGGAGTACCGCCTCGGGAAACAGTACAAGGTCCGCACGGCCGCAAACGGCGAGGAAGCCCTCGAGCGCGTCGCCGAAGAGCTGCCGAACCTCATCATCTCGGACATCATGATGCCCAAGATGGATGGCTTCGCCCTCCAGGCCGCCCTGCAGGATCGCAAGGAAACGCGCGTCATACCATTCATTTTCCTGACAGCCAAGGCCGACGAGCAGAGTCGGCTGAAGGGTCGGCGAACCGGTGTGGATGATTACATCACCAAGCCGTTCGACATTGACCAGTTGCTGTCCCGCGTGGAGCGCCTGCTGGACCGCACGTCGCACTTCCAGACCCAGCTCGATGCCAAAATCGGCCAGGACTTCTCACAGAAGCTCATGCCGAAGAAGCTGCCCGAGGTGGACGGCTACAAGTTGCACTACCGGAACAGTCCCAAGGATCATGGTGGGGGCGATATCTTCGACTGGACCGAGGTTCGACCCGGTGTCTACTTCATCACCATCGGTGACGTCATGGGCAAGGGCCTCCAGGCCAAGTTCTACGCTTTCAGCTTCCTGGGATATATCCGCAGTACGTTGCACGCTTTGCTGCGCACCACAAATTCCCCCGCCGAAATCATGTCGCGGGTGAACCAGGTGCTCATGGACGATCCACCCATGGACGATACCTTCGCCTCCCTCCTCTTCGTTCGTTGGGAGCCGGGTCGCAATCTCATCACCTACGCCAATGGCGGCCACTGCCGTCCGGTCATGGTGTCCGATCGGGGCGCCGAAATCGTGACCTACTCGGACATGATCCTGGGGCTCGATGCTGGCGCGGAATTCAAGGATACCTCCTTGGTGCTCTCACCAGGAAACGCATTTTTCGCCTATACCGATGGACTGCTTGAGCAGAACATGAACACGGGTGAGCAGCTTGGTGAGGATGGCGTGGTCCGTTTGGCCAAGCAATCCTATGGAGACAGCGACCCTGTGGGCCGCCTGACGCTGAACGTGCTGGAGGAAAGTGTTCAACCTGAATTCGGTGACGACATCCTCATGTTCTGGCTGCAACGGGTTGCCTCCAGGGACCGGGAACAGACCGCACCCCGTTGGTTCTCACCGTTCGGTGAAGGTGCCGATACGGCCAAGGTCTGACACGATTGAGGCAATGTCCGACGGAGTGTTGTATCCGTGGATTGAAACCCGCAGGCCGCCACTTCTCGGCGATACGCAGGTCCCTTCCGCAGCCAATGCCTGTGCCACATGCTGAGCGTCCGGCACGTCCAGCAGAATGATTCCGGACTGGTATGATGGATGGATGGCCGTCCGAACGGGTATACCGTACGATGCAACGCCTTCCAGCAGCTGCTCCGTGAGCCCGCGGATGCGCCCGGCTATCGCGTCCACACCCACATCCCACAGACCGTCCAGCGCCGCCCCGAGCGTGAAAATGCCCGGAAACAAGGGGTGTCCCATCTCATGCCCGATGCCGGCCTCGTGGAAATCCATCACGTTGTTTTCCAGGTCGTAGGCCCGGTGGGCTGATCGCCAACCCGGTAGCGGCGGAAGCTCCTTGCGTCGCGGCGCCGTTGCCGACGTGATGAGCACGGCAATGCCGTAACCGGCTGTGGCCCATTTGTATCCGCTGAAAACCAGATAGTCCGGTCCATCCTCTTTCATGTGGATGGGAAACGCCCCCACCGACTGTGTGGCATCGACGACGAATGCAACCTCCTTCGCGCGACACACAGCCGCCAGCGAGCGCAGGTCTACCCGGAATCCGTTTGCAAACTGGACGCTGCTCACAATGAACACGTCGTCATCACGCGACAGGAACGCATCCAGAACCTCCGCTGTCAGACTTCCGTCGTCGGGCGTCGGCAAGAATCGCATGACGTGTCCCGCTCGCATGAACGGAGTCGTGCACGACGGGAATTCCTTGTCCAGCGCCACGACCCGGGCCCCGGCAGGCCAACTGCGGGCAACCACATTCACTCCCAACGATGCGTTTTGAAGGAATGAGACATCCTCAGGTGCGGCTCCGAACCGCCTTGCCGTGGCGGCCCTGACGTCCCTGACCCGGTCCAGCCAGGTGCCCCATGCCGCGTCACCGAGGTCCCGGTGCTCCTCGTAGTAGCGCATGCCGGCCGCGGCCGCATTGACCGACAACGCCCCGCCCCCCGCCGTATTCAGGTAGACGCACGTTTCGACAGCAGGAAACCGGGATCTGAATTGTTTCCAGTCCATACGGGAAGGTACACCATTCGCCCCCGCCGATGAACCGTCTATCCAGTACGTTGAACCGGGCGGACACTCACCGCTGATGAGCTCTGCGTGATTGCGTATATAGATCCCCATGCGACACTTCACATTCATGCTGCTCGTGACCGTGGCCGTCCTGGCGGGATGCCGCGAGTTTCCCGTCGAACCGGATCCAGGCCAAGCCCAGCAGAACCGGCAGACATTCTCCGTTGAGCCCGGTGAGCCGTTCACATTCCGGGTCGATGATGTGGTCCATGTGGAAGGAACCAATACGTCTGTACAGTTCAGGCTCGTGGCCGAGGACAGCCGCTGTCCGGGCAACGTCGAGTGCATCCATCCCGGGCGTGCCAGCATCCTGCTCATCCTGACCAACTCGGTCGACGATGCCGAATACCAGCTGCTGGCAAGCATTCCCGGTCTTGTCGAATCGCCGTATCTCCTGGCTCCTGTCATCCAGTTCGAAAGCCTGACGTTCCGGCTCACAAACCTTTCTCCCTATCCGCTTGCAGGTGTGGACACCCGGCGCGGGGAGTATGCCGCCACGATGAACATCGACATCGCACTCTGATTCACACGTTTTTCCACTCCCGAAGCGGTCAAGGCGTGTCCTCGTGCGTACATCCCGGCTACACTTCAAACAGGACTCAGAGAATCATGGCCGTAGAACGCACACTCGCCATCATCAAGCCGGACGGTGTCCGCAAGAATCTCATCGGTGAAATCATTCGCCGCATCCAGGAGGCCGGATTCACCGTTCGTGCCCTCAAAATGACCAAACTGTCCATGACGGAAGCCGAAGGTTTCTACGATGTGCACCGCGGTCGTCCGTTCTTTCCCGAGCTGACCGAGTTCATGTCCAGCGGCCCCTGTGTCCCAATCGTTCTTGAAAAAGAGAACGCTGTGGCGGACTATCGCGCATTGATCGGTGCTACGGATCCAGCAGAGGCCGACGCGGGTACCATCCGCCGTGATTTTGCGGACAACAAGGGACAGAACATTGTACATGGTTCAGACTCGGTCGAAAATGGGCGCCTCGAAGCCAATTACTTCTTCCCGGAAATGGAGATCGTGGCCAACATCGGCTGATTTCCTTCTGTTTGCCATGCTGGCCATGGTGCCGGCATGCGCCGTTCCCGACACGTCGGTCCCGTTTCAAACCGGGGCCGACGTGCTCGTATCGGGGGGGTCCGATGTTCTGGATGGCAAGCGCGTCGGACTCGTCGTGAACCACACGTCCACGACGACCGGGGGACACCTCATTGATATCCTTCATGCATCGCCCGATATCCAGATAACGGCGCTCTTCGGGCCCGAACATGGAATCAGGGGCGAAGCAGATGCCGGAGCTGCCGTGGATGACGGTACGGATCCCATTACGGGCGCTCCCATCTACAGTCTGTACGGCGCCATTCGGCAGCCGACTGCCGACATGCTGCACAATGTGGACGTGCTCGTGTTCGACATCCAGGACGTGGGCGCACGATTCTATACCTACATCTCGACGATGGGCTTGGCCATGCAATCGGCAGCCCGTGCCGGCATTCCGTTCGTGGTGCTGGACCGTCCGAACCCATTGGGCGGTGTCCGGATGGATGGCTTCGTACTGGAGCCCGAGCATACGTCGTTTGTTGGTCAGTACCCCATTCCGGTCCAGCACGGCCTGACGATCGGCGAGCTCGCCCTCATGATCAAGGGCGAATCCTGGCTCGAGGATGTGGCCGACGTGGACCTTACCGTGATCCCCATGACCGGGTGGAACCGGAACATGTTGTGGCCCGAGACCGGGTTGACCTGGGTACCGCCCAGCCCGAACCTGCCCTCGTTCGATGCCGCGGTGATGTATCCCGGCACGTGCTTCATCGAAGCGACGACAGCCAGTGAGGGACGCGGCACTGACTCCCCGTTCCTGACGGTGGGAGCGCCCTGGATGAAGACCGAGTCCATGGCGCGGGCATTGTCTACTCCGTGGGCCGGAAGCGGCTTGCTGCTGGCTCCATCAACAGTGACCCCCCGAAGCATTCCAGGGTTCTCCACGCATCCGAAATGGGAAGACACGCCACTGCAAACCATCCAGATTGATGTGGTAGACCCCGAGGTTGTGCGACCGCTCGCCACGGGCATGGTATTCCTGACACAGTTGCGCGACCAGGCGCCTGACAGCTCCGTATTCAACCAACGGTGGATGACGCGTCTTGCCGGAACGGAACGCCTTGGCCAACTGCTGCGTGAGGGAGCCAGTGCCCGGGACATCGTCGCGTCATGGCGTGCAGAGTTGAACGCATTCGACGCATTGCGTACGCCCTACCTGCTGTACGACTGACCCTGCAAGCCTACTCCGGGGAAACAGCCGGGCGCTTCAGGATCGCGTAGATGATTTCCAGATACCCGCCCAGAATGAGTACGGGCGCTACGTAGAGGGAGAGGAAACCCTCAACCTGGTTATCCACCCGCATGATCACATAGCCTACCACGATCAACGCGAGGCCCAGGAGCAACAGGATGTAGTTCTCGCGGCGAAATACCATGATGGCGCGCTTCCGGGTTGACCGGGAACGGGCCGTTTTGGTTCGCTTCGTAGTTTTGGAATCTGCACTCATGTCGGCGGAAACCCGCAGGCACAACGGGAGGTTCCGACGCGCAGCCCGCCGCCGCGCGTCGTACATTCCGGCGGTCCAGTCATCTTCCCGCTCCATGCCCGTCATTCTCCGAATCCTGCTGCCCGGAGCTGCCATCCTGTTCGTCCAGTGGCTGTTCCTGGGGCACATTACCCTGTGGGGAGCCTACCCGGATGCTGTATTGCTGTACGTAGCATGGATCGGTCTTCGTCATGGTCGACAATGGGGATCCGTCGGCGGGTTCGTCCTGGGCTTCTTTCTTGACGCCATATACGGCACATGGGGCATGCACATGCTCGTCAAGACGCTCATGGGTTTCCTGACCGGACTGTACCCGGCATCGGAACGCGAATCCCTGACCATCATTCCGCGCCAGGCCTTCCTGGGGGGACTGGCTATTGCATTGGTACACAACGGGTTATTCGTGATCCTCCTGGCCCTGCAGGCCGGCGTCCGGAACAGTTTCCTCGTGACAGGCCTGTGGTTGGGATCGGCCGTTTACACGGCATTCATCGGCACGCTGGCGTCGCTGTTCAGCAGTCGCTGACCTTCTGCTAGCGCATGGTGCGGGCCGCGTGTATGAGGTCCACAAGAACACCTGCCGCGGTGACCAGCGGCCCGGCACCCGCCCCCTGGATGACCATGGGTCGTTCATTGTACCTGTCGGTCGTGTAGACCACCATGTTGTCGGTGCCTTTCAGCGAACGGAAAGGAGACTCCTCTCCCACCGGCTGCAATGCCACCCTCAGGCGGGGACGTGCTGGCGGCCCCGAAACGTTGGACTCCAAACCGGCGACGGTCTCCACCTCGAGCGACGCTACGTACTGCCATGTGCGACCGCCGAGCCGCTCGGCCCACGCCGCATCCTGCTCGGGCAGTCGCTCCACGAACTCCGCAGCATCGAGGTCTTTGAAGGCCTCCGGCACCAACGACTCCACGTCCATATCCTCCCGCGAGACCTCGAACCCGGCCTGGCGGGCCAGCGTCAACAGTTTGCGGGCCACATCCTCTCCGGAAAGATCCTCCCGGGGGTCCGGCTCCGTGAATCCCTGCGCCTTCGCCTCCCGCACTGCTTCCGAGAACGATGCACCGGCCGCCAGCCGATTGCACACGAACGCAAGTGTGCCCGACAGGATGCCATCAATGCGATGCACGCGGTCGCCGGACCGGACCAGGTCGCGCAAAGTTGAAATGACCGGCAGGCCGGCTCCTACAGTTGTTTCGTACAGATAGGGCACGTTCTTCCGGTGGGCGGCCTCTTGCAGGGCATGCCACGTGGCCAGCGCCCCTGTATTCGCACGCTTGTTCGGCGTCACGACACCGATACCAGCGGTCAGGAACGTTGTGTATGTATCGGCCACCTCCGCGGAAGCCGTTGCATCGATGACAATGAGCCGCTCCAGATGGCTGTCCAGAATCTGCTGTTGCAGGGATGCCAGATCATAGTCGGTTCCTTCATCGGAGAGCCGCATGAGTGCTTCCGATGGCTGGATGCCGGTATTGTCCCAGACCATCGTCCGGGACCGGCACACGCCCACGAGACGCATTTCGACGTCCCGGTCGCGGGCCAGCGCCGGCGCCTGGGATTCCAGCAGATCCAGCAGCACGCGCCCCACCGTTCCCGTACCGATGAGAACCAGGTGGACCCGCTCCGTGGAGCGTGCAAATGCCACATGCAGCGCGCGGATGGCCCGCTCCAGATCGGTCTCGGCCACGATGGCGGAAATATTGGTTTCGGCCGCTCCCTGGGCAATCGCAAGCACATTGATCCGCGCGCGCCCCAGCGTTGAGAACATGCGCCCGGCAAGTCCCGGTTGCATGCGCATGCCATCGCCCACGACCGATACGACGGCACAGGCCGGCATGACGGTTACCGACGCGATATCCCGCCGATCCAGCTCCCGTGCAAACTCGGACAGCAGAGCAGCCCGGGCCACCCCGGATCGCTCCGAGCGGATGCCAATACAGATACTCTGTTCGCTGGAGGCCTGGGAAATTACCAGCACATTGACGCCTTCCCGGGCCAGCGACTGGAAAGTCCGCGCGGCAATCCCGGGCACACCCATCATGCCTGATCCCTCGATCATGAGCACGGACATGTCCCTGACCGCAGTGACCGCACGGACCCGGCCTTTTGGATCGGACGTCACGGCACGAATGGCCGTTCCTTCCGACGCGGGGTTCATGGTATTGCGGATGAACAACGGAATGCTCGCCTGCTCGACGGGTCGCATGGTCCTCGGGTGCAACACCTTGGCGCCGAAGTAAGCCATCTCCCCGGCTTCCCTGTAGGACAGTTCCGGGAGGCGGAACGCGTCGGGCACGAGCCGGGGATCGGCGCTCAGCACACCGTCCACATCGGTCCAGATGACCACCTCCGGAGCATCCAGCGCCCAACCGAGGATGGTCGCCGAGTAGTCGCTGCCGGACCGCCCGAGGGTCGTCGTTACACCATCCGGACTGGAAGCAATGAATCCCGTCACTACCGCAACCTGCCGACTGGCCGGCTGGCGGTCTGCCCACGCAGTCACCGCCGAACGGGTCTCATTGAACTGCACCTCTGCTTCGCCGTGGGTCGAATCGGTCCGAATCAGATCCCGAGCGTCGACATCGACCGCATCGAAGCCGGCGGCCCGAAAGGCCGCTGCCACCACCGGCGCCGAGGCCCGTTCACCCGCTCCGCCAATCGCATCGCGGGTGCGCGGACTGCACTCCCGTACCAGGTATACCCCATCGCACAATTCCTGTACCTCGGCCCAAATACCATCCAACAGCGGCTCCAGGGCTGGCACTTCGCCCGGTGCCAGCACGCTGATGGCCTCCCTGTGCCGGGTACGGAGCCCGTCCAAGATGTCCCGGTAGGAGCGGTCCCGGTTCAGGGCGGCGTCCACGCAGGAAAGCAACTCGTTGGTGACTCCGCCGAATGCCGATACCACCACCATGGCCGAACCGACGTCCAACGCCGGGCGCATGAGATGGACAATGGAGAGAATGCGGTCAGGGGTACCGACGGACGTGCCGCCGAATTTGTGTACGGGTGTACCAGTCATGCCAGGCGCGTATGAATTGACGGTGGATGCGAACCGGCTTGAAGCATCGGAGTTGCACGCACACCCCTGACGACCGTATTTTTCTGAATTCATGCACGTGGCATGGCACCCGGGGCTATAGCTCAGCTGGTAGAGCGCTTGAATGGCATTCAAGAGGTCAGCGGTTCGACTCCGCTTAGCTCCACACAGAAAAAGGCTCGACGCACACGCGTCGGGCCTTTTTTCGTTTACCGCATGCTGGCCGTGACGCGCCGCCGGAACTGGGGATGTTCGTCGTGGAAGGACTCCATCGTGTCATCCCACATAACATCGTCGGTCACCGGGCCCACCAATTCCCGGAAGCGCCTCTGCTCGAGATACGCCTGGTACTCATCGAACATGCCGATTCTGTAAAGAAGCACGATAAACAGGGCAAAAGCAGCGTACAGCATCACTAGATTGGTCGTTCTTGACGTAGACTATACGGTAGCAACCGCATCGGGTTTTAGGCAATAATCAGGAACCGTGGCAAACACAGCTCACTTGGATATTCTGGCACAGGGTGTCGACGCGTGGAATACGTGGAGGACCTCCACGCCCGATGTGCGGCCCGACCTCTCCGGCTGTGATCTGACCGGTCGCGTGCTGATTGGCGTGGATTTTCGTGGAGCCAACCTGGCTGGCACGTTCCTGACCGTTGGCGAGCTGGAAGCGGCCCTGTTCGATGGCGCCGACCTGACGGGAGCCAACTTTACCGGTGCCGACCTGTCCAAGGCCTCGCTCCGCGGAGCCGACCTTTCCGGTGCCGATCTGAGCTATGCGACGTGCGTCTTTGGGGACCTGACCAATGCCGTGTTGTCCGACGCGCGACTCTCCGAGACCATCCTGTTCAACGCCGTGCTGAAAAACGCTGTGCTGCAGCGGGCCCTGTTCAAGGAAACCATTCTCACCGGGGCCGATCTGCGCGGGGCCGACCTGACCGACGTGAATCTGGACGGCGCCATTCTGGACGGCGCAATTCTTCCGATCGGACGCAGGGCAGCTGAACGCTCCTAAGGCACGTACCAGTGACTGGCTTCGATGGCCGTCGCAGGATCGAAGAAACCGTCCGGCAACGTGACATCGTGCTGTATGCGGCTGTATGATTCCCTCAGCGTAAGCGTAGAGTCTACGTAGAACAGCACCTCCGGAGCCACCCAGCCATTTCCGAGTGGTTCGTACTCGTCGAAGCGGATGTCCTGCGTAACGGCTCCCTGCCGCTGAAGAAGCCTGACGAACACCAGACGTTCTGTGTCAATCCAGAACTGGTTCGTAGCCTCATCCGGACCATTGGCGCCGACCACGATCACAGGACGGTCCTGCCACGTGGATGCATACACCGAATTCAGGTCGAATCCCAGTGAGTCGAGCTTCGCCGCCGTGGCCGCCGGATCCGCGTGGTAGATGTCGAACCCGAGCAACAGCAATGGGTGCATGGTCGGACCGGCATTCACCTGCTCGCCCGCAGCGAACACGTAAATGGAGTCGGACCTGAAGATCCAGCTGTCCCCACTGTCCGGCGCTCCTATATCGATCCGCAATTTCCCGGGCAGGTCCATGGCTTCATACCACGCTGTCGTATCCACGCTGCCATCCGGCTGGTACTGGATGGTCTGCTGAATGAATGTCATGGTCTCGTACCATTTCCCGTCGTATCGGTCATGCATGGCCGTCACTACGTCATGACCAGAAGTCAATTCCGGTCCCATCGGGCTGTCCGATCCACAGGCAGCCAGAAACGGCACGAGCATGAAAAGCAGAGCGTAACGCATCAAAGGGCGAAGGTATAAGTGTATTTGAACAGCAGCGTGCGGCTTTGTGAACGTGGCAGCTCGGGTTCGAACCGGGTACGGTCCCCGTTCAGGTTCTCGTTGTACACCAGCCACAGGTCGTTGCCCTCGCGGACGTTGTACCGAAACCGCACATTGGCGGCCACAAGGTCCGCCTCGGTATTGTACTGAATGAACGCATTCCAGGACAGGCGTGTATTGATACCCACCTGCGTCCGGACGCCAACGAGGTGCACGCCGGCCGATTCATCCCGATCCGGGAAAGACAGGTGCGTGAACGAGTAGGATGCCGCCAATTCCAGGAACCGGTTTACATTCCACGTGGGAGACGCGGACGCACTCAGACGCGTTCCGTCGAAGAACGTGCCACCCTCGATTTCCACCTGACCGCGAACCAGCGATCCGTCCGGCATGTCGTAACGGGCCTGGGCTTCGGTATAGGTATGCCGCCCGGCCGGAACTGTCGTGTTTTCCGGAAAGGAAAGCGGCGACAACAGGTCTTCCTGCATGATATTCACCGAAAAACGGGCCGATGCACTGGACTTGAAATCGATATCCCACGAGTGCCCGGCCCGGACAGACTCGACGGAGCCATCCGTATTCCGGAAATACACATTGCCGTAGATCGAACCATCGTAGTTCCGGAGGATCGACGATTCATCGGGCCGCCAGCCATACTGGCCGTCGAGTCGCACGTACGTATAGTTGTTTCGGGTGATGAACCCGATTCCGGGGTTGTACCGGTCGCCCGCGTACGTGACAGCCGCCTGATAGACGAAGCCTATGTTGCCCCGCTTCCTGACTTCCGCGAGGGCCAGGCCGGACTGGAAGAAATCGAATGCCTCCGTGTCCGTAATCGATTGCGTCCATTTGATATCCAGGAATTGCTCATCTCCCAGGTAGAACAGACCGTCCAGTCCATACGCCGTGTTGTAGGAGCCGTCCTCACCAAGCCGTGTCGTGAGCATGGACCCTGCGTAGGACTGGTCGTTCAGGACGCGGCGCCGGGCGCGGACCACCCCGAAGTTTTCGGAGGGTAAACCGGCGCCGGCCTCTGTCTGCATGTCAATGAGACCCACATCCCAGTCGCCGATGCGCCCGACGAGGCGAGCACCACCGTAAATCCGGATGGTTTCGCCGCCGGACAGTCCAATGTTACGACTGTGGAACAGCCGGTCCCGACGGCCGAGCTCGAAGTTGAACAGACTGGAGCGCTCCTGGAAGAACTGGCGTTTTTCCGGGAAGAACAGCGAGAACCGGGTCAGATTCACCTGCTGGTTGTCCGCCTCGACCTGTGCGAAGTCCGTGTTCAGCGTGGCATCGAGCGTGAGGTTGCTGGTGAGGTTGTACTTGACGTCCAATCCGACCGCGTTGGTGAACTCATTTTCGGATTCGTAGGCGCCTGCCACCAGGTCGGACGTGCGTCCGGCTCCCGCCGATACGTACGGAGAAATGTACAACGGCTTCTGCGCCGTGACTCCCCGCAATTCCACGGTTTTCATCTGGGATGGCTTGGCGAAACCCGTGCCCCAGTCGGGAGAGATTGCCGGAAACGTGTGGCGCTCTCCTTTTCGTGCGATGTACCGGTAAGACGACATCCCCATGGTCACGACATCGTCCCGGGTCTGGAAGCCCAGACTGGAAAACGGAATCCGCATTTCGGCAAACCACCCGGCCTCCGTTCGTGTCGTGGCAACGTCCCAGTAGGTATTCCAGGAGCTGTTTATGGCGCCGCCCTGGGAACTGCCACCACCCGATTCGGCATCGTTCGAGACCGACATGTCGAATCGGACGCCGAGTGGAGACGTGTAGAACCAGAGTGCGTTTTCGTTGTCGTTGAACGTATCGATGATGATGGCGAACGTATCGTCGCCGCTGTACCGGTCCCGATACAGGGAGTTCGCCCGGATGCCGTCCGGGTCGCTGTCGTACATGCGTCCGGCCACGTACAAATAGTCATCGTCGTAGGCGACACGGATTTCTGTCCGCTCGGTCATCTCGCCGCGGAATACCGGTACGTACATGGTCACCGGCAGCGGCTCTACCGCGTCCCAAGCCGGTTCATTGACCCGGCCATCCAGTACAACGGGTGCCGTCAGGCGGGTCAGCGAGAGGGTCTCCGTGGACTGTCCTCGGGCCGTTTCGACCGTTGTACCCAGGGACAGGCCGCCCAGGAGAACACAGGCCAGGAAGGCCCGGCGAATCATGCGTTCAGTACGTCGCAATGGAAGCATCGATTTCCCGCGACCATGCCAGAATACCACCGGCGAGGTTCTTGGCTCCTTCGAATCCCTGCTGGCGCAGATAACCGACGACCTGTCCAGACCGGGCACCACTGCGACACATGACCACAATGTCCTTCTCCTTCCACGGGTCGAGTTCGGCCATACGGTTCATGAGATCGCCCATCGGAATGAGCGTGCCGCCGATGTCGGCGATATCCAGTTCCTCGGGATTGCGTACGTCGAGCAACAGGAAATCGTCTTCAGACGCCAGACGGTCACGCAATTCGCTGACCTGTATTTCCGGGATGCGGGGTGAAAAAAACATCGGGTCGGTGGACGACGCGCAGAACGCATCGTAGTCGATTGGTTCGAAAATGGACGGGTGGGTTCCACATACGGCGCAATCCGGATCGGGGTCCACGGACAGCGTACGAATCTGGGCCGATGCCACATCCAGGAGCACCATGCGGCCTACGAGCGGCTCTCCGAACCCGGTAATCAACTTGATGGCCTCGGCCGCCTGCAAGGACCCGGCCACTCCAGGCAACACGCCCAGAACCCCCCCCTCAGCGCACGATGGCACGCTGCCGGGAGGCGGCGGCTCCGGAAAAACGCATCGGTAGCATGGACCTCCCGGAGCCCCGAAAACGGAGATCTGGGCATCGAACCGATAGATGGATGCAAATACGTTCGGCCGCCCCGTCCACACGCAGACGTCGTTCACCAGGTAGCGGGTCTGGAAGTTGTCCGTGCCGTCCACCACCAGGTCGTACGCGCCAATGAGCCGCTCGGCATTGGCCGATGTAAGTCGCTCCCGGTGAAGGTCCAGTTGAATGTCCGGATTCAGGTCGCGCAGCCTGGCGGCGGCTGCATCCAATTTGTGCATACCGACATCGGATGTGCCGTACAGGACCTGACGCTGCAGGTTGGATACATCGACCACATCATCGTCCACGAGTCCGATTCGACCCACACCGGCCGCGGCCAGGTACAGGGCTACGGGCGCACCAAGACCTCCGGCACCCACCACCAACACCGACGCTGCCAGCAGTTTTTCCTGCCCGGCTGCGCCGATCCCGGGGAGCAACAGGTGCCTGCTGTAACGTTCCTTCTGGGCAGCAGTGAGCATGAAGACGTACGGTTGGAGGGAAGCCGCTTCTACGTTCGACCCGGGGCTACGTTCATGACGTATGTGACCATCACACGGTCACTCGACCGCCAACAGCCCGAAGAAATCCGAAATCAAGGCTTCCAGGCCAACGCTCTCGGCCGGCCACTCGTGTCCGGTGTCCAGCATCTCGAAGAGCGCCACACCCGAACCGTCTGGACACGCCGTGTACCGGCGGACATCCATCCGCACGTCCCCATGCCGTTCCGAGGTCCGATCTGCCGCGAATCCGCAGCCATTGTGCACGCGCCACCGCTCGGTCGTCTCCAGCACGGACAACAGGCTCTGGGAGCCCGCATCCTGCCCGGCAAACGGCAGGACCGTGTCGGCCGACCCATTGGCCATGAACATGCGAACCGGTGCCTCCACCGGGCACTCGGCTGCCACCGGCGCCGACATCATGCCAGCGACCGATGCGAATCCTGCGTACGTGTCCTGCCGCTGGCACGCCAGGTGATGCAGGAAGACAGCGCCCTGCGAGTAGCCCAGGGCAAAAATGCGCCGGCGATCAATTTCCACCTTGTCGGCCACTGCTTCAATGACGGCATCGGCAAATCCCACGTCATCCACCCCGTCCAGGTCGGGCCGCACGCAGTCGCATCCTTCAGCCCAATTCTGACCCGTCGCCGTCGGATATACAACCACGAAGCCATCATCCAGCGCCTGCTGGTCCAGGGACGTCTGCTCCCGGAACAACGGTCCGCTGCCACCGGCGCCGTGTAATGCCACCACTACCGGTACGTTCACTCCGTCCGTCACACTCGATGGAATGAACAGGTGCGCAGTCCTCGTGGCCCCCTGGTGTTCGATACGCAGGACTTCGAGACCGCCGGTCACGGCTGCAGAATCACACCCCGAAACCAGCATCAGGGCGAAGACGGGCCAGAAAAGAAGGAAACGCATCACAAAACCACCGGGAACGCAACTGAACGGGTACTGAACGACTGCAACTTACTGCGCGTGGCTCATTCCGAAAGGGTAAATCTCCCTTCAGGGCCGGCCGGCAACCCGAATCAATCAGAAGCCCTGTACCTCTTTACTATCGGCCCGCCGTGGGCGATTTTGAGGCACACCCACCTTTCGTCGCCCCCGGTCCCTGCCTGTGCTCCTCATTCTTCCTGTGCTTCGATTCTCGCCTGCGTTTCTCGTCTCCGTCCTGATCGTGTCCATGGCCTCGGTCCTGACGGTCCGCGCACAGTCGGTGATGCCGGCGCAGGACGCAGACCTGGACCCATCCCGGTGGTTCGTTGAAGGATACGGCCAGGCCAACCTGTATGAAGGGGACCGCATCTTCTCCAGCGCGCCCGGACGGCTTTCCCGACTGGGACCTGGAATGGGCCTGACGCTCGGATATGATCTGTCGCCACGAACCGCCGTTACGTTCCGCGCTTCCACCGGCACGTTTCCGGGTGTGGACTACAATGTCCTGGAAGAGATCGTCTATGAAGATGAATCCACCGACAACCGATCCATGTTCCACCTGTCGGCACGTGCCCGGCTGTTCCCCATCTGGAAGTTCAAGACGTTTGCATCGGCAGGCTTTGGCATTGCCAACGGGCGCATCAATGACGAACAGCTGACCGGCTGGGGACCCTCCTTCGGAGGCGGTGCCACGCTGAACCTGTTCGGGTTTCCGTTTTTCGGCCGCATGGATATCCTGGTTCCTTTCCACGATTACGTCCTGGATGCCGCTCGTACCGGCAACCAAAGTGATGTGGCGTTCACCATGTCGGCGGGAATCCGTTACCGCCGCACTCCCCGAGCACCCTTGTTGGAGGACATCGTCATTACAGCCCCCAGTGCGGTGCGTGTCGGCGAAGATGCCGTCTTTACGATCACAGGATCCCTCGATCCCGCCGCTTTCGATGTCACATGGGACCTGGGCGATGGCACCTCGGTCCGTACAGCCTCGGCCGTACATCGGTATACGGCGCCCGGAACGTTCAGCGTATTGGTCACAGCCGGCAATACCCGCACAACCATTGAGCGAAGCATGACCGTGCGTGTCATCCCAACGTACCAGCCCGTTGAAATCGTGACGCTGGCCGTCTCGCCGAGATCCCCCCGGGTGGACGATGAGGTGACCATGAGTCCGGTTCTGCGCGGTGACGTCGATTCCTGCCTGTGGACTTTCGGGGATGGTGGCACCGCCAGCGAATGCGAGACGTCGCACTCCTTCCGCGCCCCTGGAACGTACCGTCTGGAACTCAGGATCAGGAATGCAGACCATTCTGCACTGGCCGTCCAACTCCTGAATATCCGGACGAATGCGTGCCAGGACGTGCCGGCCCTGCACTCCGTGTTCTTCAACCGTGGCTCGTCGGAATTGTCACTCACCATGCGGGCTCTCCTGAGAGAGAATGCATCCTCCATGGGCACGTGCCCGGGACAGCCCCTCGAAGTACAGGGAGTGGCCCTGCATGCCGAAGGGGGCGCCGTGCTGGCCGAGGCCAGGGCCGAAGCGGTCGTCCAGTACTACACCAACCTGGGCCTGGCCTCGGACAGGATCCGGCGCCCCCCAGTCCAGGTGGTTCCGGATGGCAGCGACATCCCGGAGCAATCCCGCCGTGTAGATTCCTACCTGGTCGTGGAGGACGAATAGGTCAGTGCTTGTTCGAACGGCCGGACCCAGTCCGTGGCACGGCTCATGCGCATCCGGCTTATGGAGTGTGCGCCAATGCGCCACACCGGCAGGCCTGATGCCGTTCGAAGCGTGGGAATGGTCGCCAGCGAAAGCAAGCCTTCCGGCGATGCCCATCGGCCAGCCCGTACGCGTCCGGCTTCGGTGAACCAGGTGGGCTTTTCCAGCACGATCGCATAGAGCATGTCACGCAGGCCCTGGCCTCCTTGCATGTCCGCCGCACCCCGGAACCGCAGCAACGCATCGAACCGGCCATATACCAACCGGAGCGCATCGGCCTGGGCCGTACGGTGCTCGTACGTGCCCGTGAATACAATGGCCAGCCTCCGTTCACCCTTCGTGATCATGAGGTCTACATCCATCTCGCCGTCCGGCGTGGTCACCCAGGCGTCGGTCGTGACCCGAACCCCGGGCGCGGCCAGCCGCTCGACGAGCGCAGCGAGTTCATCGGCGGGCCGCGCCACACGACGTTGGCTCAGCGGTGGCATGGCCTCGCGGTCCACGATTTGTTCGGTAGGGCGGGACTGAAGCCATTCGACAGTAGGGTAGGCGGTTACTCGGAGCATGTTCGGGACCGATTGAGGTGTTACAGTTGGTATGCAACGATACCACCAGGGGTGTGACACCAATCTGTCATACCCTCCCGAATTATTTCAAGGGTCGCCCGATTCGCACTGAAAACGTGCTTTTACCGGTCCCTGTAGCCACATCTACACGGAACGGCAGTCCGAATGGATACGAAAGACCCATACCATATTCGTGGTACCGCCCGCGATCCGTGTCCGTAAATGCCTCCTTTGTCGTGAACGCATGTCCACCGAACACGTGGAGCCCCATGCCGCTCTGGGCCAGCCACCAGAGCCCTGCTTTCTCGAACAGGGCGGTCGTGAAGTCATGGTACCAGAACACACCCAGTAATTCCGTCGACACGAACCGACCGTTGCCGAGCGTACGGAATCCGGTGTAGTCCGAGAACGGCCCGGCCGAACCGCCCAACGTGAACTGCCGCTGTATGGGCAGCACCCCCAATCGTGTCCCACCCAGCGCCGTAATGCGCATGCGATTCGGCCTTGCCCTGTTGCGGAAGAACGTCCCGAATGCGACCGTGGCACGCCCTTCGTACCGCGTGAATGTGTAATCAGAAGCCAGAACCTCGCCGGGACTGTGCTCCACGGAAAGGTCCAGTGCGCGGTCGGGTGAGCGCCCGAACGACACGCCGAACTCCATGGAACGCAGATGTCCGTCATTGATGGACGGGTTCAGCGGCTGCTCGTGTGTAAACAACCATCCTTTGAAATGTGTCAATTTCCGGAGCGACGCATGCACTTCCCATCGCATGCGAGCACTGAACAATACCGGTCCCTGCAGCGGTCGCACCGACCCTTGGGCGAAGGCCCCTCGCCTGTGGTAATAATCGTACCGGTCTTCGTATCCGAGATACGTCGCCATCCCGGGAATGAACCGGCCCAGGTCATCCTCCCGGGCCACAACGGCCGTGGCGTCCAGAAAACCACCTCCAACATGACCACCCAACCGACGACCACCCCACGGAATATCCAGCTCGGTATCGTACGACATGCGGCGACGCAGCGTGGAATACCCGACGCTTGCCTGATACTGCAATCCGGGCGTTGGACCCGAGCCCCATCCGAAACCCGGATGCCAGCCATCGACCCGGTTGTACCAGAACCAGTCGCCCCGTGAAATCCGCTCCACCAACGATTGCTGCGATTCCGCTACTTCTTCGGCCTCTTCAGCCTCCTTCGTCACATTTACCGCCGTGTATCCGGTCAGAAGCCCCTTCGGCCGGAAGGCCCGCTCCAGGGTCATCGTCGGATCAACGGCTGCCATATCCTCCATCTCGCGCGGTGTCATGGGGACCAGCGATGGGTTCCGCAGGAAAAGATGCGTATTCCGGGTGGCCTGCGGATCGAACCGCACCGCCGGGCCATCGACCCGGAAAGAATCGGGTACAGGAGGATTCACAACGTGCAGCGACTGGCTGGAAAACTGCTCGTACCGCGCCGGCGGGTAGGCAGCCCCCACCCGTCCGAACTCAACCACTCCGGCCACATACAGATCGAGTGGCATCCAGACGGAATCGCGGACGGCCCGAAATCGCTGCTCGAAGTAGAGATCGTGGCGCTGTACGGGTGGCGTTACCAGCGTTTCGGGCAGTGGCCGCACATTTACCTCCAGCAACACGAACGATGAATCGAGCACCGCAACGTGTCCCGAAAACGCCGGCCGTGTCGCGCTCCGCGGCGCGAAATAGATGTCATACACCCGCTGCCCATCAATTTGCCGCGTGCCTCCGAGCAGGAAGGAATACAATTCCAGCGCGTCCGGATGTGTGGGACCGGCATACGTGGTACCCAGGAGTTCGATCTCGTCATCGTAGAAATTCACTACAACGTGCGGCTCGGCAAACGTGAACGTGCCGCTGCCGACCGGTTGCTTCCGCGTTGCACGAACCAGTTCGCGCGAACCGGTCTCCTGCGTCCACCAGGAAGCCCGCACACTCTCTGACATCTGGACCAATTGCAGTTCACGGTACAGCATGAACCGTGTGTAGGTGTCGGCATACGCACTGCGCACATTCTTCCGCCAGTCCCGCTTCGCCTCGATGACCTGCCGCATGACACGATCGGCAGGATTCTCCCCTGACACGACCAGTTCGTCCAGGTAAATGGAAATGGGCTGCAGTGCCACGCGAATCGGCCCACCAGGCAACGCCGTGACATCCATCCGCTCGGTTTGATAGCCTATGTAGCGAACCTCGAGCGTGAACGGCACATCGGGCGCCAACAGGTAAAAGGCACCCTCCCTGTTGGCAATGACACCCCGCTCCGTCCCGGCAATACCCACTGTTGCGGCAGGCAGCGGTTCTCCGGTCGATGCATCGACCACGGAGCCCGTGACCCGCACCTGCGCAATGGCTGCGGGAACGGCCATGCACAGGCACACAAGCAACAGGCTCCGGCGCGTGAGGCCGTACATGTAAAGGTGGGACGGTTTCATGATGGGCACCGTACGATGAATCCCCGATCCGGGTTCACCACCCATGTCCATGACTGAGGATCACACGGCAGCGGACCTCGTTCCATCGTTTCCTGTCATAACCGACCTGCACCATGTATCACTACCTCGGCAAACAAGTCCGCGTTCATCTGTACAGCCGCGAAGGCATTGCCGTGGGCTCTATCACGGGCCGCGTGGCTGATGTGGCGGAAGCCGTGGAGGTCTCCCCGGGAATGAAGAAGGACCTGGTCCTGGTGGTCGATATCGACACCGGAGATCCCGAACAGCCCTACAAAAACTCCGCCGGCATGGAGGGGGAATCCTGGTTTGCCGTCCAGGACCTGGAATTGGTCGAAGAAGACGTCCCCAGGCTGTTTTCAAACTGATTGCAGGCCACTGATTTGACCCAGCCATTGAAATGTAACTTTGATTGTTACATATTTATGCATGGCAAATACCCGCTTTTCCTCTGCCCTTCACGTCATGGTCGTCCTGTCCGAAGGCGCGCATGACACGGTTGTATCGTCCGATGTCTTTGCCGAGCGGCTGTCCACCCATCCGGTTGTCATTCGGCGGCTGATATCGGACCTGAAGGCCGCAGGACTCGTGGACGTCATCCGTGGCGCAGGCGGAGGTATTCGACTGGCCCGTGGAAAGGCACCGCTGTCCCTTGGGGATATTGCCCGGGCCGTCGACTTTGAACCCGCCTTCGACGTGCACGACCTGCCCGGTGTCCCAAAGGATGCCTTCGACCCGCACGTCCACGCCACGCTGCTGGCCGCGCAACGCGACGCCTCGAAAGCACTCCTGGAATACCTGGACGGCACTCCCCTGGAATCCGTGGTCAACGGAAGTACCCTCCGCGGCGACCTGGCGGCCCTGGTAGAGAAGGGACTCAGCGATTCCGAAATCCGCCAGGCATACCGCGTTGCCGGTGGTCACATGGTGCCCAAAGCCGACCGATGAGTCACACGGGATAGTTTCCTCTACAAACACGAAACTAATACGGACCGGCTGCGATATACCGCGGCATGAAACGACAACATCTCGGCGAGCTGGAGGAGCTTGTGCTTCTGGCCGTCTGCATATGCCATACGAATGCGTACGGGGTTTCCATCCGATCGGAAATCCGCAGCCAGACCGGGCGCACCCTTTCCCTGAGTGCCATTCACGCTACGCTCCAACGACTTGAGGACAAAGGCATCCTGACCTCGGCCGCTGGTGGCGCTACTGCCGAGCGGGGTGGTCGAAGAAAACGCCTGTTTTCGCCGACCGCATACGGGCTGGCCCAGCTCAAGGACCGACGCGATGAACGGGCCGCCCTCTGGAACCTCATCCCGGACGCGGTACTGTCATGATGCACCGATTCATGGAACGCCTGTTGTCCCGGGTATGCGATCCGGCAGCCGTCGAACACATCATTGGCGACCTGAGTGAGATCCGCCTCGAGTTGAATGCCCGGTTTGCCAAGCCGCTGGCCACGTTGCTGTTTGCCCTTGAAGCACTGCGATTCCTCCGGCCGGCCTTCCTGCGCAGGCCAGCGGCTGCCTTCATTCCGCCGCGTACCGTTCGCACGGCCATCCGGAGTCTGCGCACGCATGCCGGCCTGTCCGGTCTGAACCTCGTCGGACTGTCCATCGGTGTCGCGGCATGCCTGGGTATCATGACGTGGGTGCAATCGGAGCGCTCCGTGGACCAGCATCATCCGCACGCCAACCAAACCGTCCGGCTTATCATGGAGTCCGGCGGACATGCCACCTCCACGCTGTCGTCTGCGGCGCTGGCACCGGCCCTGGAAGACGCCGTGCCATCCATCCAATCATGGACCCGTCTATTCAAACACTGGGAGCGGCCGTACATCCAACGGGGGACCTCGGGACGCATTGAGCCGGCCTTCTATTTTGCCGACTCCACATTCTTCGACGTGTTTGCCTACGAGTTTGTGGCAGGTACGCCCCGTACGGCCTTGAAGGCCCCGCATTCCGTGGTACTGACAGAATCGGCTGCCCATCGATTGTTCGGGACGGATGACCCCGTAGGACAGCACCTCTCCTACAATTCGGAGCACGAATTGACGGTCACCGGGGTCGTCCGGGATCCCGCATTCCGGTCCCATCTGCGGCCCGAGTTCATTGCGTCCTTGAGCACACTGCCCAAGGTCAGCTATGCCCGCATTCTGGAGGAGTGGAGCGTCTTCGTGTCCTATGCCGTGCTGGCACCGGGCACCGATCCAGGCGTGTTCGAACGCCAGGCCACGGATCTGGTCCGTAGCGGTGGTGGCGACGATCGTGTTTCGGTACACGCCCAACCGGTGACCTCCATCCATCTGCACTCCCGGTTGACCAACGAACTTGAGGCGAACGGAGACGCCCGGTTCGTGTGGCTCATGATGGTGCTGGGTGGCATGATCCTGGCCATCGCCTGCATCAACTATGTCAACATCTCCACCGCCCAGTCGTCGCGGCGTCAGCGGGAAATAGGTGTCCGCAAGTCGTTGGGCGCCTTGAGATCGCAACTGATAATCCAGTTCACCAGCGAGGCCGCTGCGCTGTCACTCCTTTCCATTGTGCTGGGTGTACTTGCTGTCGTGCTCGTGTCGAACACATACGGGTACGAGTTGGGTCTGCCCGCGGTGTCCGCGGCCGGCATGCAACGACTCGGATCATGGGCCGTGGGCCTCTGGGCTCTCTGCACGCTCGGTGCCGGCCTGTATCCTGCCTTCACCCTCTCCCGATTCGCTCCATCGCGCGCGCTCAAAGGCGTGGACGTAGGCGTGGGTCATGGCCAACGCGCCCGTAACATATTGGTAGTGCTGCAATTCACGGCCTGCCTCGTCCTCCTCATGGGCACATGGTCTGTGCGGAATCAGCTGAATTATGTCAGGCATTCAAACCTGGGTTTTTCCCCTGAAGCTGTACTCACGGTACCGGTCCAGGACGGCGGACTGCGCGCCCGGATGGCGGCGCTCAAAGACGGATGGATGGCGAATGCCGGAGTAGTGGCTGTCGGCGCTTCGTCATCGACGGTCCCGGGCCAGCCTCATTCCGGTGGCCACGTCGTAATCCGGCCCGGACAGGCCCCCTCCGATGGCGTCCGCCTCCAGCGGAACTGGATCGATGCATCGTACATCGATGCCCTCGCCATTGACCTCATCGCCGGACGGTCATTTGACGAAGGAAGTGCGACGAACGCATCACGCGTTTTGATCAATGAAACGGCCGCCCGTCAGCTCGGGTGGGAATCGCCAGAAGAGGCCGTCGGCGCGAGCATCATCCTGGATGGCGAATCCCTGGAAATCGCGGGCGTGTCCTCCGACTATCACTTCGAGTCGCTTCATAACGCGGTTGGACCGCTCCTGTTGTCGTTCAACACGTTTTCAACCCAAGCGGTCGTCCGCATCCAGACCGACGACGTCGACGGCACCCTTGCCGCCATGGAGACGGTATGGACCCAATTGACGGACCAATCCTTCTCACCCGTATTCCTCGATGATAACCTGGACGCTCTGTACCAGGCCGATCGGCGATGGGGTCGCATGATGGTCATCGCGAGCCTGCTGGCCGTTCTGGTCGCCTGCCTGGGACTCATCGGACTCGCTCTGTTCATGACGGAAATGCGGACCCGTGAGCTTGGCATAAGGAAAGTCCACGGCGCTACGACGGGTCAACTGGTCGTCATGCTGACCGGCACCTTCATCAAGCTGGTTGTGGCAGCGATCGTCATCGCCCTCCCGATCGCATGGGTGACCGGAGCCCAATGGAAGGCTGATTTCGCCTACGCGGCCCCGACATCGGCTCTGACGTTCATTGTGCCAAGCCTGCTGGCCCTGTTCGTTGCAGGACTGACGGTGTCCTTCCACACGCTCCGCGCTGCCCGGAAATCGCCCGTGGACTGCCTGAGATCGTGAACCCCGGACCGGCCTGACGGGTACGTCAGAGCATGGAGCGCTACTGGCAAACATTTGTTGATGGGTACACCGGGTACGCCCGGTACCTGTGGTCGGAAATCACGACCCCGCACGCCACCAACTATTTCTGGTGGCTCATCGGCGTGTCGCTCCTTTTCTTCGTCCTGGAGCTCGTCAAGCCGTGGAAAAAGCGGGAACGCATATTCCGGCAGGATTTCTGGCTGGATGTGTTCTACATGTTCTTCAACTTCTTCCTGTTCTCGCTCGTCATCTACAATGCGGCGTCGAACGTGGTCGTTCAGTTTTTCAACGATGCATTGGCCGCGGTGGGCATCACGAACCTGGTGGCCATTGAAGTCTCGGCATGGCCCGTTTGGGCCCAGCTCGTTACGCTGTTCGTACTACGCGACTTCATCCAGTGGAATGTGCACCGCTTGCTGCACCGCGTCCCGTGGCTCTGGGAATTCCACAAGGTGCACCACTCCGTCCGCGAAATGGGTTTCGCCGCCCATCTGCGCTACCACTGGATGGAGAATGTGGTCTACAACGCGTTGCAGTACCTGCCATTGGCGCTCATTGGCTTCGGCATCGATGACTTCTTCATTGTCTACATCGTCTCGCTCGCCATTGGCCATTTCAACCACAGCAACCTCAACGTCCCGCTCGGACCGCTCAAGTACATTCTGAACAACCCCCAGATGCACATCTGGCACCACGCGCGCGCCTGGCCCTCCACGCGCGACGGCGCCGCCCCATCGGCCTATGGCATCAACTTCGGGATCAGCCTCAGCGTGTGGGACTACCTCTTCGGAACAGCCGCCATCCCCCACAGCGGCCGCGACATCGAACTGGGCTTCGACGGCGTCGAGGACTTTCCTCATGGCTTCGCGGGCCAGAACCTGCACGGCTTCAGCAGCGAGAAGGAGTAATTCCAGTCATCCGCCTTGCCTGTACCGGACGGGAAGGGTAATGAACGCCCAAGCCGGTTTTCCATCGATCATTCCCGGCTTCCAGCGTGTTTTTGCCAGAGCCTCAACGGCCCTGATATCGCATGCGTTCGTCAACCCGGTGACGATATGGATTCCCTTCGGTACACCGTCGTCGCCGAGTATCATGGACAGCCAGACCTTGCCGTCGACGTTGCAGGGACCGTAGGTGGGTTTCAGATCTTCGATGTGCTTCCGCAGGTCTGCCAGCCCGCCATTCAGACTGGGGACGGAATCATAAACGACCTGATCTCCGGTCGGCAACCGATCCACATACTCCGGAAAAATATCACGAATGGGTGGCGCTACAGGGCGCTCGTCATTTACGACGACGGCAGGATCCGTCGCCACACAAGCGGACATCACCAGCAGGAACAGAAGTGTGTAACGGTAACGCATCGGAATCGTGAACAGTTGAGAGGGGTTCTACACGTCCTGAAACGAACAACCCGCTCGGCGTGCGACACACAATATGCGCCACCAACGCCTACCAGAACGAAATTTGGCGGCGGACGTGGGTGGCCTCAGCACTCGAAGAGTGGTGCAGACACGCACGCCGCCGCCAACGCTTACCAACGCAGAGAAGCCCAGCTCGCTTTCGCGCGCCGGGCTTCATCTGCTGCAGGATTCTTGGGTCGGCTTGGAGCCTTCGAGTGATCCGAAGAGATCGAATCAGAAATCCGATGTTTCCTGAAACGCAAAGGGTCGGGTTTGGGACCTCAGAGTGCTTGAAACAGCAAAAGGTGGGATTCGGGGCCTTGGATTCCGAAGGAATACGCAGACCCGAACCCCACCCTTTTGCGACTAGTTATTCGTGATCGTATAGGTCACCGTCCGCGTCACCGTGTCAGGATCAGCATCCACTGTAGCGACGGCTTCGTAGCTCAGGGCGAGACCCGTGCCGCGGACCTGCGTGATGCCGGAGACCAGATCGACGGCCTTCTTCGTGAGGGCCTTCTTGCCGGCCGAGTCCGCGCCTTCAGGTGCTGCCATGGTGGCGTTCAGCGTAAGACCCTTCGGCATGTCGGTGTCGAGCTCGGCGGTGATCTTCTTGTCCGTCCCGTTAGTGGTCACGTTGTAGGACGAGGAAGCCGTGGCGGCGTCGGGTGCCTGACCGGCGGTAGCCGTGGCGATGGTCATGGAGACGTTGCCGGTGACCGAGATGACGGCGATTTCAGCGACGTTGATG